>Ga0302251_1000441_pt1 | contig 39307 bp, 31 predicted proteins | sample AAG_RA_Gln_MG_FD_193534 | JGI IMG/M metagenome (GOLD analysis project Ga0302251, IMG submission 193534) | Enriched activated sludge microbial communities from anaerobic digester in WTTP, New Holstein, Wisconsin, United States - AAG_RA_Gln | ecosystem: Engineered > Bioreactor > Anaerobic >... | reverse complement strand
CCTTTGAGGCATTCCGGGCAACGATCGCCATGGTTTAGGGTGGGATGAGAAATAGCGTTGCGGATGGCCCCTGGATAGCTTTCGGCGCCATTTCTGCCGTGCCCTTTGCGAGGTGACCGAGGACTGGGGTCTTGCTGCGCGGCTTTTTTGAGAACACGCTTTGAGGTTTCGGAGGTGGCGCCGAAAATGAGCTTGAGCAGTCTGACGATGACGTCGGATTTCCTCCTGACCAGCGTACTCAGAAATAGAATCGCCTCGACAAGGTTATTGAGCAAAGCAAAATCGGCCGGTAAGAGCAAGGGTTGAACCCGTTGCAGAAAGTCTTGAATTTGGGTCTGATCGAGTTCGATATGAGGCGCGTTCATCGGCATAGGACTTGGCGAAAGGTCCGGGTAAGGGGATAGACCCAAATGTCTTTGAGAGAACGATTGACCTTGTGAGTGAGGTCATCTTTACCACGGCCGGTAGTCTGCCCCAGGTGGATCCAGTTGGCTGCCCGGTAGCAGGTTCCCCGGAAGCGCTCGGTATCGACGAAGGTTTCCAGGAATACGACGGGGTGTCCATATAGGCTTTGCCAGTCACGGGCGAGGGTGCGGGCCATTCGTCCCAGGAGGTGTGAAGCCAGATGCGGGACGCGTACCCAGGGGAGGATCAGGAAGCGGCTGTTGTAGGCAATGAGGTGGAGGTTTTTGCGGCGCCCTTCAGGCGACCAGCCGATGAAACGATCCCTGGGGCCGAGGTGGCGAGGAGGAGATGACCAGGAAAAGCAGGCGATGGGTCGCTCGCCCATCAGGACCAGGTGCTTGAGATGTTCTCCCACCGGTTGACGGTAACCAAGGTAATGGTATTGTTCGACAAGAGCATTGAAGAGTCTCTCTTCGGGAAGTCTTCGCACCTGCACCATGACAAGTTTGGGCATCCGGGAGATTTTGAGCTCGATAGGGCTTTGATCGCAGCAGGGGGGATCAGGTCTTTTGCGCTCGATCAGGGGGTTGATGGGAAAACAGCGCTTTGGCGGAAGTTGGATGTGGCCGGCCCGCTCCAGTTGCAGCAAGAGCGACCGGCATATCATATCGCGCAGCTCACCGTTGGCCTGGACCCAATTCCATGCCTGGCAGAGCCTCTTGGAGAGCTGCCTGCGGCTATCAGCCGGATACTCCGCGATAAGGCTCCGGATGAGGACCAAGTCCTCGTCGGTCACGATTCGGTTTCGGTACTTGAGCTTTGCGTCCACACCCTGACCCATAGCACAGCAAGAGGCGGAACGCAAGCTGCGAGTGATCTATCTGGGTAATTTTTTGAAGAACGGCACCTCCCTTGCCGGTAGCTTGAAGTTCCAGATGAGGGCCTGCAGTTCGTGGGCGTCCAAACGGGAGCGTTCGGGCCAGTGGTGAAAGCGGCCGGTGGAGAGACGCTTGTGGGCGATCCAGAAGCCCTGCCCGTCGTAGGTCAGGATCCTGAGGGCCGTCCTTTGCCGACTGCAAAAGACAAAAAGCGCACCATCAAAGGGGTCCTGCCCGAACACCTGGCGGCAGATCCGACAGAGGCCGTCAATTCCCTTGCGGAAGTCAACCGGCTCCACACAGAGGAATATGCGCATCTGAGGAATGATCTGAATCATCATCGTTGCCCGAGAAAACAATTGATGAGAGGTGCCAGTTGCGGCTGAATTCGGTCAAAGTTATGGATCTTCAGCTCGAAGCCGTTAGGGGATCGCAGCTCCAAAACACAGGGGGCCGTCGGCAAGAGCTGCCGCATGGGGATCTCGATAAACTCGGCCGCATACTCCTCGGGGGGACGCTTTGCGATGCGGCGCTTCAGTTCGGTGTAGTTGAGTCTCAGGGCCCGTGCAACGTGGTGGGTGGAATAGAGGGGTGCAAGGTCCACGGCGGCTTGCCACAACTCCTCGGGAATGCGGCTGCGCGGCTTGCGGGTGGTGCGCCACCGGGAAAACTTCGCGGTTACTTCCTGCAGACGGGATTGCGTCTCCAAAGGGTACTCGGTTCTCATCGGCTGTCCTCCGCTCTCTTGGAATGGTCTGCCGATCATACCCCCAAGCCTCCGCCCGTTTCATGCACCCTTGCCGGAAACACACCGATTTCCACTGGATCAAGATCTGCCTCGTGGATCCCCTCCATCGGCTGGGCACTCCAGTCAATGGAACCGGTGCGTACTTGTCTCCGTACGAAGGCATCGGGCGAGTACGGCATGCAGTTCTTACCAACACGCAGATGATAAAGCCCGGAGGACGTGCCGTAGGGGGGATCGGGACCTTTGGGGACCCTGACCAGCAGAAGCTTTCCCTCAGGGATTTCCAACTCTGAAACATCCACCGTTAGATGTGGACGCGTTCCATCATAGATTCCGCGCCTCCACACATCAAGGTCGTAGCGTTCACAACCTGTCACTGCCCTGGCTCGGCCCTTCACCTGATCTCTTACTCCGAAGACGACGAGTCCCCCTTCGGCATTTGCGAAGCAGACCGCCATCTCTATGGCCACCCCAAGAGACTTCTTCGCGTCCTCCCACCGCTTGAAGTCCAGGACTTCGGTCTCGAGCTTCTCTGCCGGACTATGATTTAGTTGGTCAAGGAGCTTCAGGATAGTCTCGTCTGATGGGATGCGTTTCACTCTTCTTGCTCTCTCACCTTAAATAGCAAAACTTTCTGAGGGGACCTGACCCCTGTGAGGCCCATCGGCATGGAAAAAAGATCAAGGCTTGACCGGTTCTAAGAATGCACAATCTTCCATGCCTCAATTCTTGAAAGGATTTCTCGACAGATTCCCTCAGCCTGGATGCGCTCCGCTTCATTAACCGAGTCTTCGCGATTGTGCGCCAAGGGCGTTCGGACTTTTGACAGCAATCCAAACTTGCTCGACCATCCCTGCTTGTCTGAACCCAAGAGTGGCTCACCATAGGTCGGCCAATCCACAGCCATTATTTGAAATAGCTCCATTGGGTATGTATAGGCGAGAATACTAGGCGCCGCCCTCTTGCCAAATCGGGCTTGTTCCTTTGCCATTTTTTCTTCACAGGCATCAAGCAAAGGACGCACCTTCGGGCGTATCTTCTTCATCTCTACCGCCCAAGATTGACCTAACTTTTCCATGAGCAGCGTTTCCAACCCATCACGAACCAGTCGCTCTGTATCTCTCCATAGGGGCCATATATCAACCGAATTCTGTAGAAAGCAAAGATAGTCTTCAAACCGTTCAGAAAAGCCACGAATCTTATTGGATTCGGCGTAATCAAGGACCCCGTATTGAACAAGTGAGTCGATGTCATCTGGTGTGACATTCCAGTTTGGCCCTGCAATAACCTGAACGGCCTGAGACAACATAGGGCCATCTTGCAGAATGCTCGCTATCTGTTGGAAATAGTCCCGGATGCTCCCCCCAATAGTCGATCTGAACCACTCCAGGCTCAGGGGCTGGCCCTTTCTTGCCTGCTCCCAGGCGTGGTAAGAAAAAACATCAAGCAAGAAAGGGTGTTTTCCGCAAACCGCCGTGATCTCCTTCCTCATCAAATCATCAATCACCATTCCCACTTCACGAAGGCGTGTGAGGAAGGTCAAGAAATCGTCATCTGAGAAGGATCTTAATGGAATTGTCATCAACACGTTTGCCCAATAATCTGAGTTCTGCCCCGCAATCCGTGCCACATCCTGCAGCCTTCGCTTGCTCACCATTATCACCGCAACTTTGTAGTCCGGATCAGAGCAGAGCCCACGAAGCCAGTGGAATGACTGTGGCACCCCAGCGAATACATAGCGAGCTGCATCGAATTCATCCAGAATGAACACAGGACGTATATTGACCAACCTCACAGCACGGAGCAGGCCCCGAAAGCCGTCCCACAAGGGGGCTTCCGCAACCATCATTGAGGCACGGGCCTCGATAAGAGGGCTAGACCAACCTCTTTCTCGTATTCCATCAAGCAGTTCTTTAGCAAGGCATCGAAACATGTCATCGACCGAGGAGAACTCTCCCAATTCTATCCGAACAACCACGAGCCGCTTTTCATCAAGAGTGACTGCAGCTCTGCGCGCGGCTTCCAAGACCAAACTGCTCTTCCCTATTCTGGGCAAACCAATCACGACTGCAGAACCGTACCCGCTTGGGCCGAACACGCGGCTCTCAAGCATGCGAAGTTCATCACTACGGCCGATAAAGCGCTCGCCGCACAGTTGTGTCCCGAAATCAGCAAATGGGTTGTTGGGCATCATCTCTTACCTTTGGAGGAGTAGCCAGTCTCTAAACAAGCCAACGATCAGGCGATAGCCATCGCCCTTTCGTTCAATGACATCCCGACGTTCCAAATCTGCAAGGAGGAAATCCAAGCGCTGAATTTCACGTTTTCGGATGAAATCCTGGGGACACCAGCCACGGTCACTTCCCTGTGCGATTGCCAAACAGACACGAAAGGTCTCCTCTGGGTCAATGCCTGAATCCTCAAAGCCGTCACCGGCGCACAGCAGATTGTCAAATTTGTCCCTGGTAAGTCTCCCTTCCCCTTGAAGCATACCTTTCTCAACAGTTGCAATGTCCGCCTCCGTTACGATCGCAGACCGGGTCCTATTCATATAATCCACAAGGCGGCTGCACAGCATCATTGTGTAGTAGGGGCTACCTGCAGTAAGCCCGAGCAGACGATCGACCGCCTTGCCCGCATAGCGCTGAGATCCCACCGGCTCTTCTACCAGTTTCCTCGCATCGGTGTCGGAGAGATATGTAACTCGCACGTCCTCTGTAACACCAAATTCGTTCGGAAAGTCTTCCTTGAAGGCCGGCAAGATATCCTGGCCGACCAATACTGAGGCAAAGTATCGCTTTTCGATAATGGATTTCCATGCCTTCATGAACTCCCGCGCAATGACACCTTTCTTGATTTGCTTATATATATCCGTGAACTCGTCTATCAGGACTACGAAAGAAAGATTGCCAGCCGCGGTGTTGTGACGCACCTGACGAATCAACGCGGACATTGCCTCGTGAAACTGAATCGTTGGGTGCATTTGCAGGTCTTCAAGCTTCGGGCAAACAAATTCAGGTGCAAATTCCCCCTTGTACCTCAACTCTTCTATCGAATCGGAAATTCCCTGGAGAATGCGATAGAAAAAGGAAGCCTCGTTCAAAAAGGGGGCTATGTCCTGCAAGCTGAACGCAACCGGCAAACAGTTTGGATGTACAAACAGGCGCCTCTTGAGGTGTTCAAGAATTGAGGATTTTCCTGCCCGTTTCTGACCAAATACCACCATGCACTTGCTGCCGGATCCTGAAAGTAATGGTATTTCAAGCCTTGTCAGCAAATCGCTGCGCCCCACGAACATCTGCGGATCGTCTACCGCCCCCCCTTCCGCATACGGTGCATAACAATTGGCGATTGACTGAAACTCGTTCTCACCGTAAAGACGGACCGTCCACTCACGTTCTTCCGTCCAGCAGTCCTCGCCAACACGATTTCGGTAACGTCCACGAATTTTAACAGGAAAAGCACGTTCGTCTTTAGCGCGATCCAGCAGACGCAGTAAAACGTGACTCACTGTGGACATCCCACCTCGCACCGCCGAGGCAACTTCATGTTCGCTATGGGGGGCTTCAAAATAAGGTGAATCGGGAGGGCCAAGTAGCAGGCGAACACTGCTGGCAGGACTGCAGCCCTCTCGATTCGCAACTTCAACCTGAAGACACACTTCGCCTGTTCTGCTTCGACAATAAGATTCTACAAGAAGGCGCAAGTCCAGTTCTGCTGCTGAGGTTCTGACTACTTGCGCATACTCTTCCTCTGTGAGGGATAGGAGGTGTTCTGAGACCGGCAGGAGTCCGTCAAAAGAGAACTGAGTCGGTGCCGACCGCACATCATCACCAAAACGTTTTGCACGTGTGGTGACCAACCAGTAATGTTGTTCTTTATCCTCAAAGTCAGAAGCCGTGCAGAAACGCATCGCAGACTCGGCTATGTCCAGAAGGTCAACAACGCGCCTCCGATCGAGATCGCCCAATGAGAGCTTCTGCATGCGACGCAATTGAATGGCAAGGTCTTCCATTGAGGCAGCAGCCATTTGATGGCGTCTCAGTGTATGACATATTGAAAGACCATGCTGGCGGTCTTTAGCAACCAAATTGCATTTCGAGTCCCAAGCCTTTTTGAATGAGATTGAGTCAATAGACGCATCGATCTTCAGCCATCCCGATACAATGGCCCGGATCTCTTCATCTCTCATTACGGTGTCCAGAATGGCCTTTTGAGCAAAACCGCTCTGAGAGCACATCTCAAGCAAGGCATGACTCCAGATGTCTTCTTGTGCAAATTTGACCGATCTGATCACAGACTGAAGTGCGACCAGATAATCCTCTGAATGCGGCCGGCGTGTCCGAGGGAGAAAGCCTTCGAATTGTTCTATCTTATCAGGATTAAATGTCGCAATGTATCGAACCAAGGTTCGCCAGGCCTCATCTAGTTGAGGGTCGGATACCAGCATAAGTGACTCTAGGTAGTATGTCCTCACGACTTCTGCAGGCCGCTTATCCACCCATGCTCCATCCCCCATTGACGCAAAGTGCCGCCTTAAGTAGTCGTAGATGTGGGCGGATTGTGTTTCCGAGGAAAGGCGATGGAGTATTGCCGCTGCTGACAGATAGCATGCGGCACGTTCCCGCGGGAGGCGAGTCCCGAGATTCTTGGCCCTATCCTCAAGGCGCTTTGCATCCCCAACCGTCAGAGTTCCAGATATCAGCTTGGACGGTTCAACGAGTTCAAAAGTACACGTTTCGATGGCGGCACGGGCAAGGGGAGTCAGTTCCATGCCTTCCTCGACCAGGCTTCCCAGAACCTCGATGACATCCTCAGCATCAGCGTAGCTGCCGATGCGTTTGGCCTCCTCAAGTCCAGTCAACCAGCGCTCAGCTGTCCGATCATCAGGTTTTTCTCGTAAAAGCCCCTGCAAAGTACGTTCAGCCTCATCGTATTGGGCGGACTTATAGTATGAAAAAGCCAAACGACGGAGAATGGAAGGGAGGGCCATTCTTGTAGCCTGTTTTGCCAGGCTTTTGAGCAGTTCGACCGCCTTTTCATGATGACCACTCTGCTGGTAGGCGGTCGCCAGCATGTTGTCATAGGGGCTTGCTCCAGCATGTGTCCGTCTTTTACTTTCGAGGAGAGAAATAGCCTCAGTGAAACGACGCTGTTGTTGAAGGAGTGATGCCAAATCCTTTACAGCTGCTTCGGTCTTGTCTCCCTTTTCCATCGCAAGACGGAAAAAACTTTCAGCTGCCGATATGTCTTGGTCAAGGAATTGCGCTCTCTTCGCACGAGCATAAGGCCCGGTGCCCTTCGGAAGGCCTATACCCTGTGAGCGAATCTGGTCCCTGATCTCCGTCTCCAACTTTACAGCCTCAGAATGATCACGGCTGGTGGCGAGCACACGTCTAACCAATGCAATTGCTTGCGGATGTTGATTCATTTGTACCAGCTGCCGTGCTCGCCTGAGGAGCGCATCGGTATCCTGCAACGGCATTATTTGAATGGCACGTTGATACTTATGTCCTGGGGAGGGAATGGTCTGAAACTCGACCTGGGGACTGCTCCGCCAGACGCCGTCTATGAGGGATTGCTTAAGGGTGTCATCTACGACGTCATCGATACGAAAGAAGAAGGACTGACCATTTTCACCGTCAATAAACCCGAAACGCTGGCTACCGAAAGAGGCGATACTGCCTCTGGGAACATCAGGAAGTCTCTTGGGCTGATCCCTCTCTGTCTGTTTGCGCTCTAACCATGCAAATTCTTTTTCCACCTCAATAAGTTCATCCGATGGCGATTTGTTTGCCCGTTCGAGAATGCTGCGCCACCCTTCGGGAGGAAACGGTTCATTATTTATGAGGGATGAAACGGCCTCCTGGGCCGTATCTTGTTCTCCGAGGCAACAATATGCGTACACCAGACTCTCGGCTAACATGGTGTGCAGGTCATTGTCTTCCTGCTGCTGAAACCACTTTTCGAATACGCGAATCAGCCCAGCAACATCATTATGATCCAGCGCAATAGCCAAGTACCTAAACCAAGCTTCGCGAGCGTCCTCGGGTGATGCTTGTAGGAAGAAGTTTCTGAGAGAAAGACACTCGACACCCGATCCTCGCTTTGAGGAAAAAGCAAGCGCATACCAATGATCTTGACTACCACCTGACAGCGCAGCGAAGCGAAGGTGTTCGACGGCCTCAGTTTTGCGATCAAGCTTCAAGAGAACTCCGGCCAGAAGGGCATGGAGGGAAATACTAGCAGAATGCTTTTCTACTAAAGGCTTCAGAGTCTGAATGACGATAGTATTTAATCGATTTAGCTCACGAATTTTGAGGGCATTATGATATTGGTCGCGAGCCCGGTCCAACTGCTTTCGAATGTCGATCCAAGATTGGGTTGGGAACTCTTGCTCAGTGAGTTCGAATCTTGGTTCCGGTTGAGCGAGGTTGGCACGCCCCGTAGCCTCCGTAAATGTCGCTTTGATCCTCGCCAAGGCTTCGATTGCATTGTAGTCGGGTAATGAACCAGCAGGGATGCTGTCAGCCGGCTGGCTGGGAACGGTAGCGGGTGCCTCACTGATGTTGCCACCATCGCTTGTGGGCTCAGTGGCATCCTGCGGGCCATCAGATGAGGGTTCAGCATGAACCTCCCATCCTGCCAGTATGTCTTCAAAGATTGTAACAACACGATTGCCCCGGTCGATGCGGACATGGGAATCGTCGAGCTCAATAATGCGTCCGGTTACATCATCACCTCGGGTCAGTCTGAGTGTAACAGTGCTACCAACTGACGCCTGCCGTCGGAATATGGCGAGCTTGCTCATTTTGGACGTGTCTCACTTCTCTGAATGTTCGCACAATGACCAGAAATCATCAGCCCTTGGTACAAGGGGCAACGTGCTGTTCGTCAGTTTCTATGGCAATCATCCCAATACTAAAGATATCAATGCTGGCTGATAGGGTGGAAGTGAATAATGACCTATCCCCCATCAACCGCCTTCTGGGTGCTACCGCCATGCTGCGTGACCCGTGGCCGGGTCTTCACCTTGATGGCCTTCTTCGTCCAGTCCGAATGAGAGGCTTTGTTGGCCCAAACATAGGCTTCCCCGGGTTGAAGTGACGATAGCTGGGAGGCCGTCAGATCGCTCAAGGCCACCACGGATTTTTGAATATGACGAAGCCATGCGGGCGAGTTGAACCTGTGAAGAATGATCATCGAGCTCAGCTCGATAACGGCATTCGGAAGGGACGGGGGATCCTGGGATGCGATGAGCATCGTAACGCCCTGGTGACGCATCTGACGAATCACCTCGATGACATGAGAAGTGAGGTCGGAGTGTGTGATGTATTTGTGCGCCTCATCAAACACAATAAGCTTGTTGAAAGGTGTTCCATCCACCGCTTTGGCGCCGGCAAAGATGTTGAGCATGACCACAAACAGGCCCAGTGCTTGATCTTTCTCGATGAACTCATCCCGCAGATCGACTATTACCGTGCGTCCCGGTTGAAGGAAGCGTCTCAGTGCCGCGGAATCATCGATGAATTGAGCGGCCAGATCGAGACGGTTGTGGGCGTATTCCTTTTGCCCATCGGATAACCCGGAGGCATCAACCGCGCTCCGAATGTAGTTGAGGCTAAGGTTGTCTCGGCCCTTCTTCATGATCATGTTCAGATGCTGAATGTACATCGCCTGGTTGCCCAGCGCTCCCATCAAGAATTTCCAGTCCTTGATCGACAACTCCTTGCTGGAGAAAGCAATAGGCGCCACGGCAATCCCGGGGTAGCGACGCTTTCGCTCCTGGATCTTATCTGCCGGGGCCAGCAGCAGAATGTCTTCAATGGCCTGAGGCTTTGCCTGAAAAACCTTTTCCAGGACTTCCACGTCATTCTTGTTGGTGTTCATATGCCGCATGCTGACGAACTCGGGGGGGTAATCCTCACTCTCATGGAAATGGAAGATCACACTCGCCAGAGGGCTGGGCAAATAATTGATCCTCGGAATCCGTTTCACCGCCATTTCGACAATGGTCCCCAGGGTGTAACTCTTGCCGGCCCCAGGCACTCCGAAGAGACTGATGGTATTGCAGCCGTTCAGGTCCAAAGCGATCAGTCGGTTTGCCTGGACCGTACCAAGGATTCCATACTGAGGGCTCTCTTCCGACTCCCCCAGGAGATCCGTGAAAACAGGAGGCGGTGTCTCCACTTCTAACACTGTGGCCCTCTCGGAAGCCTGTCCCTCAGGTTTAACTTCCTCCTTGGAGAGCTCACCATGCTCCCGTTTCCCTTCAGAAGATTCCCTGGCAATATCCTCTTCCCGGTCACCATTCTTATCTGCCTGCTTAACATGGTGTACAGGTTCTAAAGCCGGCTCTCTTTCCTGCTTCCTGTCGAGCGGTGGCTCATCACCCGGAGGATGGCTTTTGGCTTCCTCCACCGGCTTCGGTTTTTTCGGCGATCTTTTTGGGAAAATCCTGCGATGTCTGGTCACCGTCGCTCTTACCGGCTCAAAATCCGCGGTCAGTGGGGCCTGTAAAGCCACCTCCTTTATCTCTTTGGGTGCCGTGAACGTTTCAAACAATTCCTGAATGGTCTTTCTCCCAACATGGAAGAAGGCCAGGTTCTCGGCATCCTGAGAATGAACGATATCGTCTTGTTCTCCTTCAAACTCAAAGATCAGGCCGATCCTGTTGAAGGAAAGCTTATGCTGCCCATTGAGCCGGGAGAGAAATCCGAGACTGCTTTCGAAGGCCTCTTCCTCAATCAATCCATACCGTCTGGCTCGCTGCAAATAAAAGAGGAGGAATTCTACCAGTTGCCGATCTTTTAGAGGCCTGTCCAGGCGATCCGGGATTCGGTACGAGGGATCGAAATGGTATTGAAGCCCAGAGATCGTCCGATCCATCTGATCGATCATCTTGCTCTTCAGGCTTTTCAATGCTTCACCGCCACCGATATGCCGGCGGCATTTCACTTCCAATACCTGCATATGGATGGTGTCCGATTCATTGCTGCAGGAAACCAGGAGGAGATCACCGCGTTCCGCGGTGATCTGATCTTCGGATGCTTCCTTGGCAGTCTCGAAAAGGTCGCGGTGAGGATCCAAGGGCACAATGAACTGATCCTGCAGCACGTTCAGCCTTTCCAGGAGCATCCTCGACAGACCAAGGCCGATGGTTTCCGAGGCCTTGGTCGAACTCGAGATGGACTGCATGATCACAACCCCCGAGATGGATCGAAGAATCTCCAGGAAGCGCAGTATCCTTGGCAAATCCTTTGTGTGCAGGAGGTTCAGCTCTGTCATGTGAGGCAAGAAGAGGCCGACGATTTCTGATGCCGGGCGGGTGGAGACAAAGAAGGGGGTTCTCTCAACACTTGCATCAGGAGAATAATCCAGAAGATAGGGAATGTAGTCGTCGTCTCCGGGGGTGTCGTAGAATTCAACTCCCATGTTTTGGTCAATGGTGATCACCCAGTCGCTGTATTGGTGCATCTGATAAACGAGCGTCCTGTAAGCATCGTTGAGGAGGAGCGTCAATGCAGGAACATTATCCGTCCAACGACCCGTGAGGGAGACTGCCACCAGACGCTGGCTCCTGTCGAGTGCATCCGTCATCATCTTGGTTAGCGAATCCTCATCGGAAAGCGCCGGGGTGTCATTGATCCGAAGGTAGTGGCTCCACCCTTGAATGGTGCAATCTGAAAGCAGGATCGTATTTGCGGGGCGAACCACGAGGCCAAAGCAAAAGACCGATGGCTGGCCTCGCGGATCAAGCCTTTCGATGCGGACATCCACCGGTAGGACTTCTATCATGAAACTGACGTGAGCTGCGTAATCCTGAGGAGCCCTCAAGTAATCTGCAATATCGTTCCGACTGAACCGAATTTTCGGAAACAAGGCATTCTCAGAAAGCACGGCAAAAGCGTCTGCTTCCTCACTTACGTTTCTCGAGGGGTTGATGAAATCATCCAGAGCGGTGCCGGCCATTTTCAGACGGTCTTCGACTGCGAACATTCTGATTTCATATCTCAGGTCTGCGAACAGGCTCTCATTCTGAAGGAGCTTCAAACATTCGATGAGCTTTCTTCCATCACCCGGATTGAATACATTCAGGTACAACACCTCCACATACGGATGTTGAATCAAATACTTGCGGATCTGGCGATAGAGGCTGATGTGTGAGAAACCGACCAGATCTCTCAGTTCCACCGGGATGCCCAGGAGGTTTTGGATTTGACCAAACCAGGCCCTGTCAATGGCCTTGTCTTCCTGAGCAGGGCTGATATTCGACAAAGGCAGATAACCGGCCCATCCAGGAGCGAACTCTCCGGCATAGTAATAGGACCTGAAAGTGGTTCCTTGCACAACCAGGGGGTGGTTGCCGGGGCTCAGGTCTCCAAGAAAAACCCCCTGAATTTCACGTGTCCAGCTGCCAACGGGATCAGAATCGCCGCAGCTTTTCTGCTCCCAGTCCAGGTACACTCTCTGAAGTTGAAGGAACCACGCCAGTTTGAGCGGGTGCATCGGGGTCAGGAGCAGCACGTACTCTCTGTAACCGGCCGGTGATGTAACGAAGAGCTCAACGTGGTCCAGGAGCTGCACCTTTCGGATCGTATCGAGGAGAGCCTCGTCCACCTGTTCTTTTGCCTGAGCGAGAAGGGCCTGCATCCATTGGTCATAGGCGGCGAGATAGATCTCGATCTCATCGGCGATGGTAGAGAAATCGCACGCCTCAATAATCCCCAGGCCATTGCCGCTTTCGCCCTTAATGCTGTGTAGGATTGCATGGAACAGATTCTTGCGGGCTGCGAGAAAATCAGCGGGTGCCGATTGGGATAGCAGGTTATCGATCAGGTGCGGCTTTCCTGCGTTCACCCCCGCCGTAGAGGTGAAATCCATCCGAAAGGTGCCCAGTTTTTCAGGGGCCTTCAGGATCTGAAGCGATAAGTCGCGAAGAGAGGTGGCCATGGGTATAACGTACTGATGCCGAACATCGTTATAATGGATTTCGAGCGCGCATCCCTTTCCCTTGGACTGCCCCTGGTCGACCCAGAACGCCTCCTCGACTTTTATGTCGTTCAGGCTCTTTACCTGTTTGGCCTTCAGGTAATCCTGGCGAATCCTGAACAGCGCCTGAAAAAGGCTCCCCGCTTTTTGCCGTCGGCCGAGACTTACCGCTGCTTCTTCCTCACCTTCCGGTTTCTCTTCGATCTCAAAGGTGAAATCCTCTGAATCACAAGTCAGTTTTCCATAAAGATCATCGCGCGAAGCTTTGTCCTCGCCCGATTCGGTTTTGCGCCGTTCCCACTCCTCCTGCAATGAGGGATCGAGGAAAGCATCGTTGCGGTTCAACAGGACTCCGGCTTCGTCCAGGGCCAGTACTCTGAAGAAATAGACTCCCTGGGCTATTTCGGCAGGGTTCAGCGAGACCTGTTTGCTGCGGGAAGAGCCCTTTCCGACCGACTTCTTGAACTTGACCAGAGTGTTGACCAGTTCCACACTCCCCTGGTCTCCAGTGCGCATCAGATCAATGCGAAACTGGCTGAGACTGCTGACTTCCATCGGGCTTGGTTTCGTATAAAAACTGACGCTCACCTTGGCTTCGCGGTTCTCTTTGGTGACCACCCGCTTGTGCTTGTCCCCGGGGTTCCTGACCACCTGTCCTCCCTTGAGGGGGTTGACGAACACCTCGAGCTGTTGGGGCGGTCGCAGGTCAAGAAACTTCCATTGGTCCAAATCGAGCGGACGCCACTCAGGGTCTTCGGCGATCAATCGCCCCCATCCGCCGATATCTTCCGCTTCGCTCTTTCCGCCCAGCAGGGCAAACAGAAGTTTTTGAATCGTCTGCGGTTCAACCTGAATGTTGCCGATTCTGGTGATAAGCGGCTGCTTCTCATCCTTCAGGCATTCAACAGCCAGGGTATTCTGGCGCAGTCTCTGCTCAACCAGATCGCTATTCTGCAGCAGTGCCCGATCTGGAATTAATCCTAGGAGGAAGAGGTTCTTGCCCCAGGATTCCGCGGCAAGTCCTTCGTGCTGGCATGCAATGAGGTAGGCCGCCCAGTCCGCTAATGGGATTCGCCTGAAAGCGGTATCCAGGAATTCCTTGATTCGCCTGAAAGTGGTCCGATGGTGCCCGGTGAGGTTATCCTGAAGTCTACCAACAACAAGACCTGGAAAATCGTCCACTTCGATTTGTTTGAAGGTGGCCCTGTCGAAGGAATCCTCGGCTGCCGTCCGCAAATTAGAGGGGATCAAAACCAGCAGTGAGTGCGATCCTTCAGCCGAATTGCGGAGTTCGATCAGCTTGGTCGCCGAGACCTGATAAGGTTCAGCGGCGGCATTGGAGAGCAGCACCACCTTCGCGCCATTCACTTTGCTCTGCAACCCTCTGCAGACAGCATCCAGCACATCGTGAGGAAGGCCCTCCAGGCGCAGACAGTGGCCGGCTTCCGCTTTCTGCAGCAGGTCGGACAGTCGCGTGGTGACAATTTCAGCCAGCAATTGATGATAAGTGGTTGGGCCTTCCATGCTATGCATCTCCACCGTTTTCTATGTGATATCTTGGACGGATCCGTTGCATGATGTATGCATCACTCAACACGCTGAAAAAACCGATCTCGCGCAAACGCTCCTTCAGGCTGACCAGGTTGTTCCGGAAGGCCTGATGAACCACAATGCCTGCTGAGCGAAACCGATCTTTGTCCACTCCGTTAACGATGAGACCGTATCGAGCCTCCATCCACTGAATGAAGGAATCAATGAGGATCGGTTCTGATGAGTACCGGGCACCGCCATCGCCATTCTTGTGCGATTTGAGGACCGATAGTTGAACCATGGTTTCCAACATCCGGGGTGAAAGCCAAAAACGCCTCCTGTGTCTTCTGCTTCGGCCCTGCCAGATGATCCCGTTTTCCCGGTTGCTCTGGAACAGGCTGTCCAGGAGTTCCTTGTGATATTTGAAATGGAAGCTGGCCCGAGCCTGGGTGACGAGCTCGATAAAGGTTTCGAAGTTGGAAAGACCCAGATCGAGAATAGGCTTGAAGACCTCCAGGGTTTCTTCCTGCTCGGAATCTTTCAGATTTGCGAACAGGTTCTGGCGGCGAATCTTGAAGTACTCATCCCAATTGGCGCCACCGTTTTTTATGGCGGAAAGAGCGTCATCAATGTCTTCCATGCGTTTTGAATCGGTCTTTGAGAGATACTGAAGTGCCATGTTGATCGAGAAGGTTGCCCGGATATAGTCATGAATACGCGCGTAGTAGTAAGCGGCATCATCTTCAGCGAGACTCGCCATGTCCGACTGCGGATTACTGCTGCAGTCCACCATGAACTCGCAATGATAAGGGCACTCCTGATAGGGCAGGTCTGCCTCCTCGTTCGTGAGACAATTGAGGCACGCGGGGTCTCGCTGCCCCCTCTGGACCCAGTCCGGCAACATCTTGAACAGTTTGAAAAGGTAGAGTCCGACATGCAGGCCGATAAGGGTCCGGAGATACTCGAGAAGGACATGACGCGGAATCGCTTGCCGATACACCAGCAAACGCCTCACGTCATCGGCAAAAACCTTCGCCTGTCCCGGACAGACGCACGGCATGGGCCTGAAAACATGGTCTCCGGACGGCTGTTCCTTCGCCATTTCCTTTTCAACGATTCTGAGGATCCCCAGCGTGTCCAGATCGATAGCGTCGGAGGTATCCAGGGCGTTGGTGAGAGTGTTCCAGCCTTGCCCGAGGAAATCCCGCAGCTTTCCAATAAGATCCTTGGTCTGCGCCACCTGGAGCATGTTGAAGACCTGCTCGCTGATGTTGTAATCCCTGGCGTGATTGGGGTTGCGATACTTGTAGCTGTTCAGATGGATGGCCCGCAGGGAGACCACTGCTTCTTTCTCGGGGTTTCCCCGGTTGACCAGATCAACGAGGTTGGTCATGACCCACCAGCGCACCTTCTCCTCATTGCCCTCGAAGCCCCTGACCACCCCGTCCGCTTCCCTTTTCACCAGCTGTCGGATGACGGTGTCGATCGTCACGGACTTTCTGCCCGGTCGCGCGACGGGCCGGGCTCCATGATATTTGATGAGCATAAAGAGGTTCAGGAGCACTCGGTACAGGTCGATGCTCTTGGCTTCTCCCGCAAACAGGAGAGGGTTGCGGAATTCCTGATCCGGCTTGCTCAATCGTAATGGCATGTCACACTTTCTCCAGAACCAGATGATTCTTTTCCGTCGCCGATATGCGGTAAAATCTGTGGTGGTCGTCCGTGATCACCACCGACCGGTAAGGAAGGTGCTGCAAGGTGTTCTTGAAAATAATCAACTCTATGTAACGGCCGTAGAGGTCATTCAGGGACGGCGTGAAACCCTGAGCCACATAAGACATGAGCTCAAACAAATCCAGATTCACTTCCAGTGAGACCTCGGCATGCTGCCTGTGCCGCAGCAGAAACCGATCCTGGGTGTACTCCAGGTAGCCGGCCAGTCCCCCCAGTTCGGGCACGTGGATCTCGAAGTCCTCCTCGGCGAAGAGGCGAAAAGAGGACCACCTGGGGTCTTTTTCGCTGGTAGCGGCAACGCAGAGGTATTTTCCGGCCAGCTCTCTATTTCTGCACCCTTCTACCATGGAGATGGCTTCAATGAGCATCTTCCTGGCCTTTCCGCGGGTCTCGTCCTCCCCAGCGGCACCTCCCTTCAGCACCTCATCGAACCAGTTGATGTTCCGGTACGGCAGCCTTTTAACGGCCTCCTGAAAACGTCCTTCAAAGAACAGCTTGCGGACCAGCAGGGCATGATGACGCTTCACGAATCCGAGCAGTTCATCGTCTCTTTCCGCAGGGATCTGCAAATCTAACGATTCATGAATCTGGCTGAGAATCTCTTGAGGCACGTCCGGTTTCGCATGCTCCATGCTGAGCAGGGGAAGCTCATCGAGTGGGAGAAAATGCAGGTCGCGGTCAAGCCCCGGTTGCGCAACGCGGCCAACATCCACCTTTCTGAGAAGCCTCACCAGGCGGTCTTGCGCTCCGGCATCCTCCACCTCTTCCGTAACGTTCCAGTAGCATAAGCCAACATAGTCCATCCGTTCCTTATCACTGGAGATTCTCTGCAGAAGCTCGGGGATGTCCTCGCAACCGCAGTCCCGGCAGATGAGGAAGGAGAGCGCTGAGCGCAGGTGTCGCATGGTGATGTGGAGCTGACGGCGCAAATGCACTGCTTCAAAAACGCGCGACAGGCGATCACGGATTTCTTTTCCTGCGACCGGGTCTCCCAGGCGACGGGCGTTGTAGTACACGAAACATTTCTCGGCATGGGCGCATTCGCCGCAAGCCGCCCAGAATTCCTCCTTCAGTAACTCCCGCAGTTGTTTCTCGAGAATGGATGGCCGCTCGACCGTCCCGGCCACCACCGACCTCCAGTTGAGATTGACCAGGATCAACCCGCCGGGAAGCTTTACCTCACCACGCTCGCTGAAATACTGGTCGACCACCTCATAAAGAAAGCCAAATTCGGCTGTTCGCCGGGGCTCGCCGAGGAATTCGACCAGACGGCCTTCGTTGATGGCAAGAATTCGCCCTTCCTTGACCCGGGAAAAATCAGTCAGGCTGGCAAAGGGTTTCAAAAACCTGGCCAGAACGTCATCATTCCCGACCTCCCCCTCATCCTGGGAGCCGTCGTAATTGCTCTCAAACGGAATCCCATCGATGGCAAACCGGCTCCCGTTATTTGAGGGCAAACGCTGAACGCTCTCCGCTCGGGATTCCAGCTGTTGAATGAAGGCGGTCTTTCCGTCCCCCGCGTTACCGGTGATGATGACGAGTCGGTAATCCCCGTGCAGAATGGCGGGGATGAGCTCCTCGTCCAGCCGGGTGGGGATATAGGTGAGCTGAGCTATTTCATCCAGTCCCCTCGTTCCCGAGTTGTTGTGTTTTGCCTGACCGAAGAGCCGCCGTAGTCTTTTCACAAAGGGGTTGTAGTTGCTCTGCCCTTCCTCGTCAGGGCTCAGGACAAAGACCGGAGCCTTAACGAGGGTCCGCTGCTTGTAGAGTGGTCCGCTCTCGACCTTCAACAGAGCTTCTACCATGGCTTGCGCGGTTTCAAACCGGTCTTGCGTCCGGGGCTGCACAGCCTTAAGAAGAAATTCCGCCAAAGCGCTCGACAGATCTTCGCAGCCTTCAACGCTGCAAGGATGCGTTGGAGTATGGTCGAGGCGGGGTTCAGAATTGGCATAAGGATGCTGCTTGCAGATCAACTCATACAGCGTCACCCCGACCGCAAAGGTATCTCCGGAATCATTCCAGTTGATTCTCGGGCCGTGTATCAGATCAGGGGGAATGTAGGGCCAGGTTCCAACGAAGGTCTGGCACCTGGGGGCCTCCTTGGCAATGTTGAAGTCGATCAGGACAAAGCCGCGTCCCTGCACCCAGATGATGTTGCTGGGTTTGACATCCCGATGGTACAGGACCTTGCCGGCAAGAGCCCCGGTGCGCTTATCCCCTTCATGGAGATAACGCAGGGCGCTCAATACGTCCTTCCCCACCTGCAGAACCTGAGGGACCGTCATTCTTTTCTGATCCCAGGCGTATTCGCCCAGGGCCTCTCCCTTAAGGTATTCCATGGCAATGTAGTTGCGCCCTCCGGGCAACTGCCCGCTCCAGTGGACCTTCACAATGCACGGGTGAGACAGTTCGGTGAGGTAATTGAATTCATCGATGAGGGCATTGAGAGGAACACTCTGGTTGTTCACCTTGAGAGCGTATTCCTTCTCGTGAAGAACATGCGTCGCCTCATAGACCTGGGCAAAGCCGCCGCTTTTGATATGTCGCACAATCCGGTAATCGCCTACGCGCTCGCCTGTCTGAAAGATCCTGTTCGGATCACGGTCCGGAGTGGGCCTTGGCGTCGGTGACGGTAGCGCCACGGGAGTTGCAGCCTCGGCCGGAGGCCTCAGCCTCTGGACAAAATCATCGAGAAAGGCAGCAGCATCTGCGTATCGCCTGTAGATGTCGCAGACATATAGCTTGCCGATTAGGTCGTCCACCCAGGGAGGAACCCCGACGGCGTTCTTCGAGGCCTGCTTGTCTCCGGGCAGTGCTCCCCCGGCGGCTTGAAAGGTCTCCGGGCCTTCATAGGGTACCTCGCCGCAGAGGAGTTCGTAGAAAATCGCCCCCAGACTGTAAAGGTCCGATGCATCGTAGACTTCATACTGGTCCTTGGGCAAGGCCAGTTCAGGGGGGAGATATCGCCGATCGTCGGTTTCCACTTTGGTGGACCACACCGTCGGGTAACCGCCTTCGCTCATATACGCCCGATCGAAATTCATGATCTGAGGCCCGGAGGCGGCCATAAGAATGTTTTCCGGCCGAAGGTCGCGATGCACCACTCCTTTTTCGTGGGCGGCCCTCAGACCGAGGGCGATCTCGATAATGGTGCCGAATTTCTGGTCGAGGGTGAGCGTTCCCTTGCTCATGACCATGCGCAGGGTCCCTTCCTCGGCCCAGTCCAGCACCTCGACAACCCGGTCCGCCTCATGCTCATGAAAGCCTCTGAGCCCCACGATATTCGGGTGGGACCCGATGGCCTCCAACGCTTCGTAATCCCGCATGATGCGTTCTTCGCAGGCCACTTTCTCATCGGCGCACTTGTAAAGAGGAAGGGTGAAAACGCGCAGTCGTTTGAGCGGTCCCATTCCATGGCCGTGAATGGAGCGCCCGAGATACTCGATGAGCCCTTCCTGAATGTGGAGGGTCTCTTCAACCTTGAAACCGGCGATGATTTTCGGACCCTCTTCATGCGCTCGTCCCCGATCGAGGATGATCCCGGCCAGCTCTTTCTGAAACGGGGAGATCTCGTTTTCGTTGACCTTTTTGGGAGTAGAGAGGCGCAGCGGGTCCTTCAGGTAGCCCATGAGGCTCGAATCCAGAGGATAGGTGGTAAAGGCGCAGTTGCCGTCCAGATCGAGAATGACATTGTCGCGGGCGATAACGACGACCCCCTGGTACCATACCTTCTTGTAGAGGTCGGCACTCTCCTTACCCACCAGGGAACGGAGCACCTGACACTTGTAATTCAAGCCCCGATGAGGGTTTTTCCGTTCCCTGTTGCCGTTGAGGTACCATAGATGGTCATTTCCATCGATGCGAGGCCCCCAATCCTTGGTTTCCACCACGTACACGGCATGCGGGGCGATAACGACGGCATCGATTTCCAGAAAGCGATGAGCGCTGCTGTCCGGGATTTCCAGATTGGGGATGACAATGAATTCACCGGCGCCTGCCGCAAAGCCGTCCATCGACTGCGCATGAGGAACAGGGGGTAGGTTTTCCAGGAGCAATTGGATCACCCTTTGCTCACCTGCGTTCTGTGGACCCGAGCCATGGGGCGGGAGGACTAATCGAGCCATTTGGACAGCTCCTGTTCTACCAATTGCACGGCCTCTTTCTCTTTCGCGATAGCCTGATCTCTCTTGGTGACGAATTCCACGAACGGCTTGTTGAACTGTGCCCGCAGATCGTCATCCGTTTCCGGGCATGGACACTCGAGGAACGATTTCTTAAAAAGCACCCCCATGGACGTGCCAAACGAATTGCCGAGTAAGCACCGACGGCCAATCTCAGACAGAAGGAAAAAATAGACAAATCCCTTGTCCCTGTCTTTTCTTGGGTAAATCCTTGTGAGATGTTGAGTTACAGCGCTTTTATCCAAATGGCGGTGCAAAACCACAGGCCTTCCAAACAACCCGTACCTCTGGCCTACGTTCTGGACGAGGATAGTACCCGCATCAACGATGTATTTCTCGATTCCTATCATCTTTCTGGACAGTTGGTTTGTCACTTGGGGGTGTGCATCATACAGATCCATGCCGCTCATGAACGGGATTCCGTTCTTCACATAGGGCCTTTTGAATATGGGAGGCTGATAGGCTTTGACATACGTCCCCAAGACGGTCGGCCGTTTGATGAGATCTCGTCCTTCGCGGCAATAGCCTATGTTGTGGTAACCGTCCAGACGCATGTGATGGATTCTGGTTTTTTCGCAAGCCAAGAACCTGTCTCTGGGGTACTGGTAGCTTGGATTCTGATCAACATTCAGGACTTTCAGGCCGAAGGCCTGCAACGTGGTGTTTACAGTCCTTGATGCCTCCGTTCTCAGTTTTGAGGCTTCTTCCGTCAAGCTATGAACGATTCTTGAGAAATTTGAATCCAATATCGGGACAGGCAAGTTTTGTATATGCTGAGGCTCGATATGCTGAATTACAGCTCCATAGGTGCCTTGCGTAATCATCGATTTTCCATAGCGTGATGATAAGAAAGCAAAGAGATACCCCGGAAGGACCTTCCTGTTAGGCACAATGCGCATAATGTGTTGGGAAGCAGTGTATCCATTGTGTTGTTCACTACAGTAGATCATGTTTCCAATAGTCCCTGAACATGAAACCAGGATCCATCCCCTGTATATTTTCAATTTTTCGAGGGAATGAGTGTGCTTCCTACTCAATAACTTCACGTTCGATAAGTCTGCACGGAGCATGTCCGAACTGGACAAGAAACGAATCCCTCTTGAAGAATCATCGATGTAACATCTCGAAAAACGGGGTCCGTTAAAGATGGATTCTGTGACTTCGCTCAAGGCCATAAACTTGAGGTTTGACCTCTCTATAGATCTTTGGAATGCTTTTCCCTCAGCGCTGTGAAAAGCGGCATCGAGCCTGAAATGGTTGTCTGCTAATGATCTGCTTACAATTCGAGTAACTTTCATGGAAGCCTCGCCAATGCAGAGTTTCGCTTCATCGCTCTTTTAGGAATGGCACCCCAAGGTCCTTACAGATCTTCCTGGCAAGTGTGTCGTTGATCTCGGTATGCCTGGGTATGGCCGATCTCTTTTCAAGCCTCGGGTTGTGCCACCATGAATGCCGGCCGCCTTCGCGCAGGAACTCACATCCGCACGACCGAAGGTATTTCAAAAATTCGGCCCGCTTCATACGGCGATCGTTACTTCCTGAAAACCGCTTCCCGCGGCGGACAAAGCATCCTGCCGGTTGAATTCAAGGGCCTCGCGCAGGGTTACCCTAAGGCTCTCCATGAGCTCCTCCCGGGTGCGTTCCTGACAGTTTACCCCCGGAACTTCCTCGATCCAGCCAATCCACCAGTCACCTTCCTGCTTGACAACCGCGGTGTACTCTACATTCATGCCAAAACCTCCGGTCGGGGTTTCCTGGTTGCGCATATGATCAAATCATCTTGGATGTTGGCGCTACAGGTCATCTCCCCTTAAAAACGCCTGCCACTTTTCCAGGATCCGGGGCAGGTCATCATCGAGTTCGCGTTCGAATACCTTCAATTTCCGCACCAGCCGCCTGCTGTCAGCTCCTTTGTGCAGCTCCTCGATGATCTTCGGGAACACCAGTTCGGCCCCGTCTTCGTCGCGAACGTAAATGGGATTTCCACGGCGATCCTTGCCCACCTTTTCACCGATGGCCATGAAGACATCGTAGTCGGGAAAATCAGTCAGGAGCCTTTCCTCATAAGTCTTCTTCTGAAGGAATAGCAAGGATGCCTGGACTCCGACCTGAGGCAGGAAAGCCTCGATGGGAAGGTCAACGGAGGCCAACACCTTTGTGTTTTGCAGGATCCAGTAGCGCACGTATTCCAGGTCCGGATTGCCCAGAATCCCATCCGGCAGGACAATGGCCATCCGGCCTCCCTCCCGGAGAAACTGATAACATCGTTCGATGAAAAGGATTTCAGGCGGCTGGCTGCCTTGCAGGTCGCCAGTCTTCATCCATCTGCCGCTGCTTTTGGTCCATCGATGCCCCAGATCAAACCTTGCAAGAATGGCGGGGTCGTCCACGGGGATCTTGGTGCCGAAGGGAGGATTGGTGAAGACAAAATCAAAGTAGCCGAGGGACAGTTCGACGCTCTTTTTTCCCAAGGAATCCTGCCGCTCCTGCAACACATCCTTGAAATCGGTCACGTCCGGGTCCGATCCTGCCGGGTATTCGAGGCTGTTCAAGCAGAGAACGTTGCCATGGCCGTCACCGGACATGACCATGTTCATGCGGGCCGCCTTCTTCAAATCACTGTCGAAGTCGATCCCAAACAGTTTTTCTTCGGCATAAATTCTGGCTCTTTCCAGAACGGCCGGATCGTTGTTGGCGCGATCGACCAGGAGCACCCCCGTTTCCTTGGGATAGAGGTCGTGAGCGATCTTCCTGCGAACGTGATCGAGCACCATGACCAGAAAGCCGCCGCTGCCGCATGCCGGGTCCAGGACAAAGTGCTTTTCGCCCGGACTCATCATCTCCACCATCAGCCGGACGATGTTTCTGGGGGTGAAGAACTGTCCCCGTTCCTGCTTCAGGGTATTCGAAACGATGGCTTCATAGGCCATGCCCTTGGCATCCACGGAAGCATCCAGGAAGCTGTAGCGCGACATTTCAATGGCAATGTAGGCCAGCACGCGGTCGTTGAGGGTGATCTCCTCACTACCGGAAAAGACATCACCGTATTCCTCCGACCGCTTCACCTCCTCGAAGAGCCCTCTGATGCGTTCGGCAATCGCTTTCAGGCCTTGGGGGGTGTTCCTTTCCTTGACGCCGACCCAGAACCGGCGTCTGAAAGTCTCACGCTTCTGCCGGCAGATTTCCTTGCGCCGCTCATCGTAAATCTTGCAGAAAATGACGTACAGCAGTTCCCAGAAAGCCGTCTTCACCTTGCCCTGATTGCCGTAGATGTAATCATGGCATCGCTTGAACGTATTCAACAGGGATTCACCTGCCGGGACGCGCAGCATCTGCCGGTCGGGCCGGTCAAGGTCATCCAGGGTTTCATCCTTGCCCGGAAAGTCGGAGATCTCCTCGAAGATCGGGTCCGGCTCCTCCTCCTCATAGCGCTTTTGCACGAAGTAGAGCTCGGAGCCGTTGGTCCAAAGGCCAAATGCGCAGCCCGGATCGTCCTCTGTTTGCTCGCCCGAAACCGTTCCCAGGGCATCGTTGACCAGATTGATCCCGTTCTTCTTGTCCGTCGGTTTGGTCTTTTCCGGGAGGATCATGGCAATGCGGATGACATTCTGCTGAACGTGATCGAATCCTTCGCGAAAAACGACCAGGCTTGCTGTCATGCTCCTGGTCTTGTCCGTGTACGGGTCGGTATAGGTCAGCCTGAAGTCGCGCTCCATATCCCCGGTGTCAAAGCCGTATTCGCTCGACAGACTGCGGGCGACCATTTGCAGGGTCTTTTCTTTGGGAGTCGCTTTGAGCGTCTTCTCGGTAAGGATGCACACCAGGGTATTTTCCCCGGAAGCGAAGCCTTCGTCCGATGATTCAGGCTGACCGCCCGGCTTTGCGGATCGATGGTCGTTCATCGATGACAATCCCCTCTCTTCTCGGTCTTCAGCGGTCACTTCAGCCCTCCTCCCCGGCCGCCTGTCTCAAGGCGCGCGAGCGGGGGGTGTCCCGTTTCCGTTCCTCGATCCACAGATCGATGTCCTGCCGTTTGAAGCGCCACACGTTGCCAAGCTTGAAGGCCGGAATATCCCCTTTTTGCGCCCACTGGTATATGGTTCTCTCCTTGACCTGGAGGTATTCCGCCACATCCTGCAAAGTCATCAGACGATCTCTTTCCGTATCTCTATTCACCATCCTCCTCCTTTTTCAGATTGCCGGGAACACCCCGAAGCGGTCTTCGAGAAAGCCGAAACAGTTTTTCGGCAAAGGAAGTTATGAGCTCTTTGTGAGCGATCCGGTTGCGCCACGACTCCGGGATGGCCTGGTATCCGTAATAAGCACCGGCGATCTGGCCGTACACGGCGCCGGTGGTGTCGGCGTCATCCCCCAGGTTCACCGCTTTGAGGCAGCCGGCGGCAAAGGAACCCGTGTGATAAAAACTCCAGAGGGCTGCCTCCAAAGACCTGACCACATAACCGGTTCCGGCAATATCGGGGGGATTTCGAAACTTGAAGGAACCGCAAGCCACTTCGGCAATTTCCGGGGCCATGGGAACGGCACTCCAGTGACCCTGCACAGGGCAGTAGCGCTCGGAAAGCAGCTCGTCCTTGCCAACGCCCATGACGGCCCCCACGATCAGGCCGCTCAGGTACCGACAGGCATCGATGGCGAGCAGGTTGCCGTGGGTGGTTCTGGAGCTTTCCCCCGCCAGGGACACAGCCAGCTCGGGCGCCCTTGCAAAAGCCAGAGGTACCGGTGCCAGCCTCATGATGGACCCGTTGCCGGCGGAGGTTTCGTGCGTTGAGCCCGAGAAGGGATTGCCGGTTCTTTCAAATTCCCGGAGAGCACCCGCGACGGTGTTGCCGATGTCGAAGCACTTTCCGTTGCTGCTCAGGTGTCCCTGCCGATACCACTTCAGGTACCTCTGCATCTGGTCCCGAGGATCAAACTCGCCTTTCTCGATGAGACTCTGGGCCAGGCATAGAGCCATGGAGGTATCATCGGTCCATTCGCCGGCCTTGAGATGGAAAGGGCCGCCTCCCATCATGTCGGTGACGGGTGCGAATGTTCCGGGAGGCTTGAATTCAAGCGTAGTCCCCAGGGCATCCCCAACCGCCAGGCCGGCGAGACATCCGAGATAGCGATCCAATAAGTTGTTGACGTTACCATTCTCGGTGTACCCTCGATCCAGCGCCTTCCATGATCGCACGAATTTCCGCTGCTCCTCGGTTTCCGGGGATGGTCGGTGGGAGGAGGGGTCGGTGCGTCGCAACTTCCTGATCTTTTCGAATACCCCCTGACCGGAGGCGAGTTCATGCCGGATGAGATAGCAGCCTACCACCGTACCGGTTCGACCGACGCCTCCCCAGCAGTGGACGTAAACCGGCCTGCACTCTTTGATCTTTTGATCGATATCGTCGAGGATCGCGGTCATGAGCTCCACTGAAGGTACACCAAGATCTTTAACGGGCATGCGCGTGCAGGAGATGGGGATGTTCAGATCCCGGCCGAGGCGAAAAGCGGTTTCCTCGTATGGAGTGAAGAGGTTGCCTTGGTGATCGATCTCATCGGGTTCCATGAGATTTATGAAATGGTGGATGCCGCATTCGAGAAGGAATTTCAGCTTGCCCGATGCTTCCTCCGGGGCCTGGCTGCCGGGGAAGGCGCCTGCCAGCAGCTTCCCCGGTATCACCCAATAGCAGCGGTCGAAAGGCTTATGATGGTTAGATCCGTTCACGGTCACTCTCGGTGCGCATCCGTTCCCTTCGCCCTCCACGAGAAGCCCCCCAAGGCAAACACCACAGCCAAAATCATTAGAACAAGAATTACTTCTGCGATTTTCTACTTGAAAAGAACGGAAACGTCAAGCAGAAAAAAATACTATTTGACAATATATGTCATTATATGTTAGCAAATGCCATAACATCCCTATAGAGGAGAATGGAGCACCTCGACTTCCGAAAAGTTGGGGTCCCCTCGGGGGTGCGGAAGGAATCCGGGAGGATCAAACGATGCATGGACGACGGAAATTCCTGAAAAGTTTCAGTCTTGCTGCTCTGCTGCCCCTGACGGTCACCGGCAGAAACTACTCCCGGCCCGTTTCGAGAAGAGTTCACCTGATCGACATCTTTGTCGCCGGCTACCAGTACTATGATGGAATGAGAGAAGAGGTGGCCGGTTCCCTTCAGGTGGGCGATGAAGTTTTGCTCAAGCGCCAGCCTGACAACCAATATGACGAGAACGCCATCGAGGTGTACACCCTAAGGGGATATAAACTCGGCTATCTGCCGCGATCCGAGAACACAGTCATTGCCGCCATCGTCGATCAGGACATCGAAATAAGGGCGGAACTGAGTTTCATCGATCTGGAGGCATCGTCCTGGGAGCGGGTTGCTGTCAGTGTGTACCAGGTGATTCCTTCATTGGCAACCGGCTGAAGGGCAGCATTCGCGGGTGATGTCGGTGAGTTGAAGTCAGTGGATCCGTTTAAGTCATGGCATCTGGGGGAACGTCATGTCCTGGTTCTCGATCCTTTTGGTTCTTTCGTTGGCATGGCTCTTCGGTGACTTGTTTAGGTTTCTTTTCGCTCTCCTGGGAATCATCCTTGGCCCTATCCTTCTCGCGGCGTTGATCACTTCAATGATCCCGCAGATTCCTGTTGGAGTGGCCTACTTCGGCGTTCTGATATTCATGCTTCTGGCTACCTGGAAGGTGCTACCACCGAATAAAAACGGACCCACCCAGCGGCAGAAACTGGACCCACCCATTTTCCTTTGACTGATGCCCAAGGGCTGACGCCCTCGCTGGTTGGCATGACTCTTGGTTGTTGAGTTTAAGCTCTATTTATTTATTTTTATTATACTTTATCTTCTTTGGTGGCCTTTAGCAATAGCCGTGCCATATGCCTGGTTGCCGCGCGGCAACTTCGGAGAATGATTCTCCGAAAGGGTCCGTATCCTGGTCAAGGTGGGTCCACTTTGGACCGGTGATAGCACCTGGAAGGAGTGTAAAAGTTTTCATTCGTCGGTCAGAGCTGCCTCCAAGCCGCCCGTGGGTCCTGTGGATAGATTGACTCTCAGCTCATCCGAGCGGCATGAACTACCAAGGGAAGAGCAGGAATTCATTGACGGTTGCCGGGCGATTGTTCTGGGTCAGGATGAAACAGCGCTTCTTCACCTCAGAAAAGTGCTGCATCTGGCGGACGGAGCGTTCCTTGCCGGGGTGGTTGCCCTCAAGATGAATCGCCTGGCAGAAGCGACAGAGTTTCTTTCGAGTATCACGGAAAGGGAGTGCGCCCTTGACAGACACCTCTCCAGGGCCGGTATTTCCGTCGCCGTCCGGTTGCCCGTTTCGGATGAGGTGTCGGCCGAAGTGAATCCGGACCTGCAAGGGGTTCTACTCGCTTTGTCACTAGCTTACCTGAAGCAGAAACGCTGGCGGGACGCCCGGGGTCAGTTGCAGCGGCTGCGCCGCATCCAACCATATGACACGGCAGCGAAACTGGCCATGGCCGAATGGCACCTGAGGGCCAGGCCCGGTGAGCGGCAAGCCTTTGTGGAAGTGATCAGATTGGCGGAGGGGATTGAGGGTGAATCTGCAATTGAAGCGGCGCTTCTCCTTGACAAGACAAAAGCCCTGAGAGGCCTTGGAAGGATTGCGGAGGCTTTGACAACCTTAGTGGCATTGCAAGGTAGGCGAAAGCATTACAGCGAAGATTTCAATGAAGCCGTGGCTCAAGAGCGGAAGGCTTTGCTCGCCACAGAGGAGCCGTCCGGATAGTCGGCCTTTGACAACCTCACACGGGAGAAGGATTTCTTATGTCGACAGAGGCAAATGAAGAGAAAAGTGGCGGCCATGGCGATCACTGGGGCTGCTTCACGGGGGGTGTCTCACAGTTCATCGGTCAATATCTTCCGGTAACCATCAGCCAGGGAACCCTGGTAACGGTGCAAACGGAGCACGAGAAAGTCATGACCAGTGCCCAAAGGGGAAGCCCGCGATATCCGGCGCAAAGACAACCATCGTTGCCACCACCGCAGGCAACGTGAGTGTATCGGGTCATGATGACATCAAGATCGGGCTGAACTGTTACAAGTAGGCGCCAGGGGGCACGGGAAGTTCATCTCAGGATTATGGCAGGCAGGGGGCCGTAGTGAAAACCATCATCGCAGGATCACGCACCATGAGTGATTCCTCCATTGTGGCCGATGCTATTAGGGCATCAGGTTTCCCCATCACGGAAGTGGTAAGCGGCGGAGCTCCGGGCGTTGACACCTCGGCCGAGCAATGGGCAGAACGGCACGGTATCCCCGTGACCAGGTTCCCGGCAGACTGGAAACGCTACGGCCGCCGGGCCGGGCCGATCCGCAACCAGGCAATGGCCGAATATGGCGAAGCGCTCGTAGCTGTGTGGGACGGAAAGAGCCGCGGGACCAAGAACATGATCCGCCTGGCGCGGAAGCATGGCCTGCGGGTGTTCGTCTATCTGGTCGGTGATACCTGGGAAGCCAGGGAGCCGGTGCAACCATTTCTTTGTGCCGCTTGAGGGAGACCAATGACATGAATTCCCCCCGCCAGAAGGACAAAGAAATCAGCGCCCTGGACGAGATGTTCGGCGCGAGCAGGCGCTACCGTAGCAGTCGTGAATACATGGAACTCATGCGCTTCATTACCAGATTCAGGCAATATGCCCCGTTCAACTGCTTGCTGCTGCACATCCAGAATCCTGATGTGACCTATGTCGCCTCGACCAGCGATTGGAAGGGGAAATTCAACCGTCATCCCAAACGAGATGCCCGCCCCCTGGTGATCCTCCAAACCTTCGGGCCGGTCATGTTTGTTTACGATCTGCAGGACACCGAGGGGGCGCCGATGCCCGAGGGCTTGCTCAAACCCTTCAAGACCATTGGCGTGTTGCCGGAGATCGTAATGGAGCAGACCATCCACAACTGCGGCGTCCACGGGATCGACGTTCGCGAAGATCTGAAGGGACTATTCGGGGCCGGGAAAGCGATACGGTTGACCTCCGCCGCGCGACGATTCTACAAGGATCTTGGTTTGTCTCCCGGCTCCGCCTACCTCGTTTTGCTTAACCGCAACCACAGTATCGAAGAGCAGTACTCTACCCTGGCTCACGAGCTGGGCCATATCTTCTGTGGGCACCTGGGCGCGGATAGTCTCTCCTGGTGGGATTCCCGCATCGGCGGTTCGGCCGGAGTTGAAGAGATCGAAGCGGAATCGGTTGCTTACCTGGTCTGCATGCGCCAGGGGCTCGAGGTCAATTCCGATAGATACTTGTCCAGTTACAGGACCCCGGATGATATGCAGCTCCCATTCTTCGGGCTCAACGCCGTTCTGCTGGCAACGGACTACATCGAAAAGATGGGCGAGAGGAAATGGAAGAAGCCTTTGAAGAAGCCAAAGGCGCAGGCCCAGGGAGCGCGGCGCTGACGGTGCTCCTTGAGGAATACTGCGGTTGCGCCGGCGCAACAGGAGATCCCTCGCGAGTTTGCCGCCAAACTGTTTTGTCTGGTGTCCAGACGTTACCACTGAGTCCCCCCCGTTCGCTGTCTGATAGGCTTCGGCAGCTCAGAAAAACCATGGGCCGGACCTGGGCCTGCTGACGAGTCGAAATAGATTTCTCATGCTGGGCAGGGGGCGTATCTTTCCTGCCCGTGAACCCTTTACCCTGGAAACCGATTGCGAAACCGAGAAAGATCACCAGGCGGGCAAGTCGACGTGGGACGGCTTCACCTGTGGGAACCGCGGCGACTACCCGGAGGAGGACACCATCGGCGCGGCATGCTGGCAATGGCAGGCTGAGCGCTGCGGGCAGCTCCTGAAAGCGATCTTCATTGACCGACCGAAGAAAGGGCCGGGAGATTCCTGGCCGCTTAGTCTGCCACCCATGACGAACTTGACGAGCTTTGGCGGGAGCAACACCCTGGGGAGCCCGTGCCGGGGCGGTCGACGTACGCGCTACGTACTTGAGCACCTACAAACCCGCGCCATTCAATGCTTTCCGGCCGCTACCGCGAGAGGGCCAGAATTCGGCTTCTGCGGGGGTGTTTCCAGGGACGTGTCAAAGGTCATGCTGAGGGCGGTAGTCCTGCCAGGCGGGGGAAATTCAAAGCCGGTCTCCCCTTTTGGCTGGGTATGGGCGGCATGTCCTGAGTCCCTCGATATTCAAGCCTGACTTTTTCCCTTCCATTCCCTTCCCGGCGACCAGCACCTTTGACGAAATATCGACATCGACCAGAGGCAGGGCAACCCGATCATGGGTGCCCTGCCTTTTGTCGCATGGAGGGGGGGAATGGGTAAAAACGCTCCACGTTGAGTCAGAATGCAACATCACAACCGCTTCCGGGAGGTTGTTTCCTTGTTGGGGGAGGGGGAAAAAGAATTGGAAGCGTTCACCGGGAATTCGCGTACGTAGCGCGTACGTAAAAGAAGACATGCTCTGTAAAGTGGCAGGCCAGGAGGGATTCGAACCCCCAGCCCCCGGATTTGGAGTCCGGTTCAATAGGTTTTTCCAGGTTTTTCTAAATTAAGATTTCTCTTGACAAATCCATAAGTTCCTGCCATATGTTTCACGACAGCTTGAGACGGTTTTAGGCACGTTTTTCTATTTTCGCGTACGTAGCGCGTACGTCAACTTTCCCAAGGGGGCAAAAATGGCTGTTCAAAATTACTGCCTCGAATGCAAAAACGCGAACCCGCTCGAAGGCAAGAAATGCCGGAAATGTGGCGCAACCTTCACCAAGGATAACCGGAAATACCGCGTTGACGTGAGTGTCAAGGGACAGCGCATCACCCGCATGGCCGATAACCTTACTCTTGCCAGGGAACTCGAGGTGAGCATCAAGGCCGACATGATCCGGGAAGAGTTCGACATCAGTCACCACAAGGCAAAGAAAAAGCCCCTGGCCCTGGCCGAGCTTTGGGAAAAATATCTCCCCTGGGCCAAGGAACACAAGAAGACCTGGCGAGATGATGAATGGTACTACAACCGTCACATTGGACCGCGTTTCGGGAGCAAGGCGCTTGAGAGCATCACACCGTTTGACCTGGAAAAGATGAAGAGCGAGCTTCGAAAGGGCCTGAATCAGAACGGCAGACCTTATGCCAACCAAACCATAAAGCATATTCTCGTGATCGTTCGGCGCCTTTTCAACCTGGCCGTCAAGTGGAACCTTTACCAGGGACCGAACCCGATCAAGGCCGTGGAAATGCCGAAGGTGGATAACCAAGTCACCGAATACCTGACCGACGAGGAGCTTTCCCGGCTCATGGCCGTGCTCGACAACTGGCCTTTCGACGATTCGGCCGCTTTCATCAAGTTTGCCTTGTTCACCGGCCTTCGGCGCGGCGAGCTGTTCAAGCTCAAATGGGAACAAATAGACTTCGAGCGCGGTATGCTCACGATCACCGGCAGCACGCCGATGGATTCACCAAAAGGCGGCAAGACCACCACCATTCCCGTGAGCCAGCCGGCGCTTGACGTGCTCGCCGGCCTTAAACGCTCTTCGGATTTCGTCTTCCCCGGCAAGAACGGCGGGCAGCGGACCGATTTCAAGGGCCCGTGGCTTCGTATCAGGAAGGCGGCTGAACTTCCTGGGAACTTCCGCTTTCATGGTATTCGCCACCACTTCGCTTCCACCCTCGTGAGCAATGGCGTTGACCTGGCCGTTGTCGGGAAGCTGCTTTCCCACAAGCAGGCACAAACGACCATGCGATACGCTCATCTTCAACCCGGCGCGCTCAAGTCGGCGGCAGCCAAGGCCGGAAAGCTGCTGCAACCGAAACAAAAAGCAACGGTCATTCGGATGACCGGCAGGGAGTAATGTCATGCTTGCTATCGAAATTCCCAAAGACCTTGAAGCGCGCATTTGTCAACTGGCGCGGGAAGCCGGGCAAAGTGAAGCTGATTATGTGCTGAATCTCTTGCTGGAACACATCGCCGATCTGGAGGACGGGACTATTGCTGTGCACCGTCTGCAACATCCAGAGGGGCGAACGTGGACCCTGGAAGAGTTGGAGCAGGGCCTTGACCTGGCGGATTGAATTTGACGAACGAGCGCGGCGCGATCTGCGGAAGCTCGACGCAAACGTTCAAAAGCGCATTCTGAAATATCTGCGTGCTCACGTGGCAACCGAGGAGAGTCCAAGACGGTACGGCGAAGCCTTGAAAGGAATGATGGCCGGGCTCTGGAAATACCGCGTGGGGGACTATCGCCTTATCTGTGAAATCCAGGATGAGAGAGTCACCGTCTTCGTGGTTCGCATAGGCCACCGGCGCCAAATATACCGATAATCCTCTTCCAGGGATAGCGGGACGCTGCGACAAGCCGGGAATCCCTACCCGGCTTCCCTGGATCACCATAGGGGCGCAAAGGGAGCGCCATCATGGACTCAAGGACCTCTTCACCCCCCACCACACCTTTGGATGACAACCCAAGACCGTTTCCGAACCTGAACCTTGATGCTCTCGTTGAGCTGGCTCACAGATGGGGTGCAACCCATGAAGCTGTGGAGAGAATCACTCTCTATTTGAATCGGTCATGGCCTGGACAGAACGAATCCCTACCACGGTACACCCTTGCAGTTGAGCTACGAGAGGATGAAAATGTAAGATCCTTGAATGAGCTGAAACGGGCAAATCCCGAGGCAATGAGAGAGATACGAGACGCATTCAGGGAGCTGCAAGCGGACAGGAAAGAAAAGCTCAAGGAAAACCCCGAAACACCAAGAGACCCGCGCCCCCTTGGAACCTTCTTTCTGCAAGAACGGAAGGAGAGTTTATCTCCAAAGGCAGTCGAGATCTTGGAGAAAACGGAAGAGGTTTCCGCCTCACCATGGTTTCAAGCCATGAATGAGTTTCAGCCTGATAACATCCGTTTTCTTGCCGGTGATTCCTTCCCCTCCGAGGTGATTAAAGCAGATTATTTGGCGTTGCTCGAAGCGGAGAACGAGAAGCACAAGAAGGACAAGATATACTGGTGGGACCATTGGGTGATATATCCTTGTTCAACAGGGGAGAAGCCGGAAGATGTTTCAACCACGTATTCATGGTTGCTGTACCGGAAACACTATGGGACAGAATCAACTGACACAGAGAAATCCCCTGCACCCGATACGGAAGATCGGCGGGTAGCAAAAGAAATGCGGCCGAAAATTGCTGAGCTGTGGTCTCAGATTCGCGCGGGGAGCGATGAACCGCTCAAGCTCAGAACCGCCGATGATTTGCAGGAGTGTGCGCTTGATATTCTGCGGGATGCCCCTGTGAAGTGGTTCCCTATCAGCGAGCACCACTTGGAAGACTTGTCCTTGTACAACCCCGCACCAGAACGGGCAGCTCGCACCTTCCGGGAGGGCTTGCTTCGTCTTGTGCTCAAAACTCAAGGCTTTTCCGTCAAGAATATAAGAAAACTGATACAATCCCTTTGAACCACCCCTGAACACCCACCACCATCCCTAACCATTTAACACTCAAGAAACTCAAGCCAGTATTCATGAGCTTTTAGCAACAAAATACCATCCCCGACCATCCCGGGGGTGGGGGGGGTGCCACAAAGCATTTATGCCTGTCTAGAATCGGCTCAACAGATACCGTGTTGGGCCATTCTCATTTTAGAGGAAAGGATTTCGCATGGGTAAAAACCTTGTAGCTGTATCAACGTGGGAGCAGCGGCAGCCGAACTTCAAGAGGCCAACGCTTTACAAGTGGCAGCATACCAACAAATTTCCGGGCTTGTTCGTGAAGATCGGTGGCAGGCTGTTTGTCGATGAGGAGGTCTTCAACCGAATCATCGAGCAGGGACGCCAGAAATGAACCCCTGCCATGAAACGGCAACGCCGCCTCGGGGGCGATCCGGGCGGCGGCAGGGATGAAACTCAAATCAAGGCTGAGTCAAAATGACACACTATCTTGAAAACGTCAAGAGTTTCCCACTTCGTGATTGCCACTTGAATGGCGCTGCGGTCGCGCAGATAACCATCATGGACGCGCAAAACCTTGTGGATGAGTTGGGGCAACTGAGGGCAGCCTACGTCCGGCAGCTCGGGGCGTTGTCGCTTATCCTCAAAGGATTTTCTGACCTATTTGCTGAAATCACCGATCACCAGGAGCATAGGCGATGGCTTGCCAAGCAGATCCTTCAGGCTGAACGCGAAGCGGCGAGGTTGCGCTTGCCGGCGTGGATATGGCGAATCGACCAGAACGGCGATATCGAGGCGCAACTAAGGCACCGTGCTGCATTCCTGAAGGAAGATGCAAAAGCTCATCCTGATGACGTTTGGGATGTTCTCTGCGAAGTCCTCAAACTGGCGGGCCTTGAAGTCGATGAGTCTCTTCTCCGATCCGTGATAACAGGGGGAAGCGATGCCGATTCCTAAACATCTCCGGGCGGAGCTGCTTGGGTCACAAGACGATACGCTACCAGAAGCACTAACTGGGCAATCCTGCTTCAACGTTGGAGACACAGTCAAGGCAGCAGATCGCGACAACTACGGGCACGTCGTCGCTGTCAATGGTGACAAGATTTCCGTCCATTTTGTTAACCCAAAAACCGGCAAGGAAAGAACGAAGCACTTTTCGCCCGACCAGATCGCAAAGACGCAACCTCCAAGAACAAACCTCTCTTCGGCCACATCAAAGCCCAACACGCCGACTCCATTAGTCCGGGAGCTCCCTCCGTCCGCACCATTCCCGCTAGATGCTCTGGGTGACGTGCTTGGTCCCGCTGCACTGGCGATCCATGAAACCATCAGGGCCCCTCTTGCCATGTGTTGTCAGAGCGTTCTCGCAGCTGCGGCCCTGGCGTCACAGCCTCACGGCGATATTCATATTGACGGTCGGGTAATTCCGTTGAGCTGTTTCTTTCTTTCGGTGGGTTCGACCGGAGAACGGAAAAGCGCCACGGATTCAGAAGCACTCAGGGCGCACTATGCGTTTGAGGAAGAGCTTTCGAGGACTTATGGCCGAGACTATCACGAGTTTGAGATTGCCAGCTCATCGTGGAAGAAGGAACGTGACGAGCGACTCAAAAAAGCAAAGGGTCTCGTGGCAAAGAAATCCGCCCTTTCTGAATTGGGGCCCTGTCCTGTCCCGCCTCTTTCCCCTGTCATGATGGCAACAGAGCCGTCCTTTCCGGGTCTTGTGAAGTTGATGCTGATTTCAAGGCCCTCGATGGGGGTTTTTTCCGATGAGGCCGGAACCTTCATATCCGGCAATGCAATGAGTGAAGACAACAGGAGAATGACCGCAGCGGGCCTGTCCTCGCTATGGGATGGTAAGGCCTTCAAGCGGGTGCGGGCCGAAGATGGAGCTTCGATCTTGAGGGGGCGCAGGCTTTCTATCCATCTCATGGCACAGCCGAATATTGCATCAAGTCTTTTCGCGGACCCAACGATTCTTGAGCAAGGGCTCATGTCCCGCTTTTTGGTTTCGTGGCCCGAGAGCACCGTCGGCACCCGGTTGTATAGCTGCAACAACCTGAGCGCTGATGATCGTATGGTGAAATACCGGCAAGGGATGCAAGAGCTTCTGGAGAAACCGATTTCCCACAACCGTTTTCAACCACAAGAACTCGAACCTCCAGCACTGAAGCTTTCGTCTGAAGCAAAGGCGATGTGGGTCAAATTCCATGATGCTACCGAGGGGCAGTTGGCTTCTGATGGGGGCCTGAATACCATCCGGGGATTCGGGAACAAAGTCCCTGAGCACGCACTCCGCCTGGCTGGGATACTACATCTCGTTAACGATCCCGGCTCGCTGGAGGTGTCCGTTGACATTGTGGCGGCAGGGATTGACCTCGCACAGTACTATGCGACCGAAGCGCTCCGGGTGTTCGACGCTCCCGCGACAAGCATCGACCTTGAATTGGCCGGCAAACTGCTGAAGTGGGTGGGCGACAAGGATCGCGTCGCCCTGCATCAAATCTATCAGCGGGGGCCGAATGCCATTCGTGACGCCAAGACAGCCAGAACATGCGCCACGATACTCGAAGACCACGGCTGGCTGCAAAAGATTGAAGGTGGCATGGAAATCGATGGCGGGCATCGCAAGGAGGTCTGGGATGTGTGCAGTAGGGTGGTTTGACACTGAATCCGAAAAAATGCAAGTTCGGGAGGGCACTCCCGCTAAACATGCTAATCCTGCTAATTCTCCCAATCCTGAGAGAAAGATTAGCAACTTTAGCGGCTTTAGCAATGGGGCACCCTCAAGCACGAATACTTCACCTCCCTACCCGAACGAAGGTGGCCAGTCAAAATGCTGTTACTGCGATCACTACCGGGATCACCGCTGCACCGGGGGCCACCAAGTGGACGGGATCTCCCTACTTCGGGAGTGTGGCGACTTCTCGTTTAACCGAGCTGCGTATCAGGACTTTTACGAAAGGATTGCAGGATGAAAATGAACCAGGAACAGGAGCTTTCCCGATTCATGAGTCATTGCCCGTGTGCGCTATCGGGGGCCAGGATCGAGGTCAATGGTGTTCGTGGTGGATATGGGAGACCTCTTCCACTCCAATGTGCCGGATGATTTCATCCTGGAAGCGATCAAGGCAATGGGCAGTAGGACCGATATTGACTTCCAAGTCCTTACCAAACGGGCAGAGCGGATGGCAAGTCTTCTCGATGAAGTTCCTGAAAATGTCTGGGGCAGCGTGACATAACAGCCGAGAATCAGGAAATGCAGAGAGAAGGATTCCCCTCTTGCTGGTATCAATTGGGTTTTATGCGGTGGTGAGTCGGGGCCAAAGAGAAGGTCATTTGATAAGCAATGGGCTTCTGCCCTCTGGGAGCAATGCCGGGCAGGAGATGTGCCATTCTTCTTTAAGCAGGGATCACACATTTATCCCGGACGTGATGATCTTCTCAACGGTGAGCACGGGAAAAACGGCGTGTGAAGCTAACAAATGCTACCAACTTAGGGCTTTTGAAAACCTTACGAAAACTTACGGTTAGTGAAAAGAAGGGAGGTGAGCAGACTACTTGCCATTGTAGAAACCTTAACAGATTTTCAATTCAGTTCAATGGTCACTTTATGAACGGCCAGGAAGGAGATTTGAGGCATGTTGGATGATCTTGTGGCCATCAGCCGCGCGATCCGCCGAGATCTTGAAGCCTGGGGTATTACCCCCGAGCGACCAGCCAAGACCAGCAGGCCCAAGAAAGCATCGGGCAGCGACCAATGCGTCCGGGGGCTTGTGCAGATTGGATTGATCTTGAGTCCCCACAAGCCCCCGCACCCTCGAACGGTGAGGCGCCTCATTCGTCAGCACCATTTGCCAGCGTTCAAGCGACCGGGATTTGGCTGGATCAGCACCAGGAAAGCGCTGCTACGATGGGTGAGGGAAAACATTTCAAATTCTGATACGCAAAGGAAATGAGATGATAGAAGTCGATAAAACAATCAGAGCGCCCGACTCTGACACACGGGCAACATTTAAGAAGCTCAATTCTGCGTTGGTCGTGTGTTTCCGGCAAGGGTGCACGGGGCCGAAATTTTTTCAGTAGCGGGCGAATTTTTTCAATCCGGGCACAGGTGCTCCCGGCTGCAAGGACCCCCAGGATTGGATCAATGCAGCAAGGACAAACGGGGGCTGGTTAGCGTGCCGTGATCAGGGGTCTGAGGCGGGGGGATCGTTTCTTATGGCGGCAACCTGGCAAGAGTGTGCAGATAGTTCCATGGCATCCACTCAGCTGGGGCCTTCAGGATTTCCCGGGCATGGCGTAAGAGCGCCGTGAGATAGGCGAACGGATTGGCGCCGTTGAGTTTGCAGGTGGCAATGAGGCTCATGAAGAGATCCCCCACCCATGCTCCCCGAAGGGACTTGAAGAACAGAGAATTTTTCCGATGCAGGATGCACTGTTTGAGGACCCTTTCGCAAATGTTGTTATCCAGGGGGGCGTTGGGGACTCTCAGAAAGAGCGTCAGAGCGGGCCAGTGGTTGAGCATGTACAGCATGGCTTTGCCCATGCTGGAGTTGGGTTCAACAGAGTTTTCCGCCAGTTGTTTTTCCAACCATTCTTTGAGGTCTTGCATGAGGGGGGCGCTGTGTTCCTGGTGGAAGGCGAGTCGCTGGTCGGCTGTGAGCCTGTTTGCCTTGGCCAGATCATCGACATGATAAACGCGAGCGAGAATGTCGATGACATACTCGGCCTGTTCGGGAAAGGCGGGGATCGTGTCGACGAAGTTGCGCCGGCCATGAGTCAGGCAGTTTGCAAGGATGGTTTTGAAAGTTCCCGGCAGATTCCTGCTCAGCGCATCGCACATCTGGATGGGCGGTGGCAGCTGAGCAATCCTTCGGGAGAGGAGGTCCTCGAGGTTTTCCCCGGCGTGGTTAGAGCCGGTGAAAAAGCAGGCGATGGTTTGCTCTTCCGTTCGGGCGACGATGGCGGTGGTGAACATCCCCTTTCTCTTGGAGTCCTCAAGCTGTTGCTGCTTCATGAGGGAGAGGACCTTGATGGAGGTGTCGTCGTTGTGGAGGACTTGAGCCTGTGCCGCCGAGCGGAGCAGCTCTTCATAGACGGGAGCAATCGTGGTGGCGGCCGAATCCACGATTTCCCACTGGGTCGAGGCGGGCAGGGGCACGCCAAAGCTTTCCTGCAGCTTTTCGAGACGGTTGAAGGGCAGGCCCGTCCCATATTTCATGAGGGGCACCAAGGCGCCAACGGTGGGATCATATTTGGGAGCGGTTGCTTCAGGCGGTGGCGGAGCGGTGAAGACCTGCCCGCAGAGGTTGCAGCGAAGTTTTTCGAGCTCAAAGGCATGGGCCTGGACGAGAGGGGCGGCAAGCAGGCGGAGGAGAAAGCCCGGTCGACTCATTTTGTAGACTTTCCCTTTGAGG
>Ga0302251_1000439_pt1 | contig 39367 bp, 37 predicted proteins | sample AAG_RA_Gln_MG_FD_193534 | JGI IMG/M metagenome (GOLD analysis project Ga0302251, IMG submission 193534) | Enriched activated sludge microbial communities from anaerobic digester in WTTP, New Holstein, Wisconsin, United States - AAG_RA_Gln | ecosystem: Engineered > Bioreactor > Anaerobic >... | reverse complement strand
GAATCATCAAGAGGAAATCTGGAACACTTTAAAAGAGGGAAGCCAGAAAGCACGATCGCTTGCTTCCGAAAAAATAAAACAGCTGAGAAAGATAATTGGGATAGAAAAATAAGTTGTGAACACAGGAAGGTTGATGTCCTCGTCAACCTCCTCTTATACTTTATTTCTTTACCGAAATAATTGCGGAAATGAAGATACCTGGTTTTTTTTGAACGACGGGGACGTCGTTCTTCCGGGGTTTTTGAACGACGGGGACGTCGTTCTTCCGGATGGTTGACCTCCTGGTCAACCTACTCTTACGCTATATATCGTAACCGATAATTTTAGGAAAACGAAAATACCTGATTGTTTGTGAACGACGGGGACGTCGTTCTTCCGGAGTTTTTGAACGACGAGGACATCGTTCTTCCGGGATTTTTGAACGACGGGGACGTCGTTCTTCCGGGATTTGTGAACGATGAGGACATCGTTCTTCCGGGATTTGTGAATGACGAGGACATCGTTCTTCCGGGATTTGTGAATGACGAGGACATCGTTCTTCCTGCAAGTTAGGAGTTATTTACGCTATTATATCTTTTACCCGGGGGATAACTTTTGCAGTTTATATCACTCATTACAACAATAGAATGCAGATAATCCGAGCAACGGGATTTTTTGTTTAATAAATTAGCAGAAAATATCCCTGTTAATCAATTTTATTCGTAAAATTCGTATTGCCGACACTTTTTCCTGCAAGCATTACTATAGCAATACGGACTCATTGCTAATGGCATCCGTAATGGGTAGGTAATGAGTAAGCAATGCAATTAAGGAAGCAAATATAATACATTATACGGTATAAAATTACGCTTCTGGGGCAAAAAAACCGTCAATTCCCGGCATTTTGCTTCTCGCTTAGTTCCAACCAACGCGCAATCAAGTTCTGATGTTTATTTTCCAGTTCCTGCAGAGAAGCGCTAATTTGGTAATAATCAACGGGAGATAAAGGGTTGGCAAAATCATTAAGTCGTTTTTCCAGTTTCAAAAGCTCACTTTCTATTTTTTCAATTTCCTTTTCCAGCAAGCCAAATTCCCGTTGTTCATTATAGCTTAATCCCCTGGCAATGCGTTTGGGACGCGTAATTAGCGGTTCCTTCTTTTCTGTTGTTTCTTCCTGTTCAAACCGTTTCACCAATAAATAGTCGGAATAGTTACCGGCAAATTTACGCAGTTTACCATTTTGGAAAATAAAGAGATAGTCCACTGTTCTGTCCAAAAAGAAGCGATCGTGAGAAACAATTAACAAACAACCTTTAAAGGCATCCAGGTAGTCCTCCAGAATTTCCAGAGTGCGAATATCCAAATCATTTGTGGGTTCATCCATAATAATAAAATTAGCTCCAAACATTAACGCCTTCAATAAATAGAGCCGTTTTCTTTCGCCTCCGGAAAGAGCACCCAATTTCATTTGTTGCATTTTGCCGTCAAAAAGAAAGCGCTTAAGCATTTCTGTGGCAGTAACTTTGTTTCCCTCAGCGGTTTTTATAACTTCCGCAAATTGGGCAATATAATCATAGACGGTAAGATTGGGATCAAAATTATCCTCATCTTGTTTATAATAAGCAAAATGGGTATTTACACCTGTTTTTACAGTTCCGCAATCGGGCTTTTCTTCTCCGACAATAATTTTCAGCAAAGTTGTTTTACCACAGCCGTTAGGACCGATAATTCCGATCCTTTCCATATTCTGAAAATTATGCTCAATACTCTTAAAAAGGACTTTTCCCGAGTAGGACTTACTAAGATTATGCAATTCCAGAATCGTTTTCCCTAAACGATCAATTTGGAAAGAGATATCCAAATCCTGATGAGATATGAGATAACTCTTGCTAAGCAGTTCTTTTACCCGGTCAATATGGTCTTTGGGTTTACTGGTTCTTGCCTTGGCTCCCCGATTCAGCCAATCAAGTTCTTTTTTTAATTGTGCCTGACGCCTGATTTCTTTACGCTGACTATCCGTTGCCCGCAACAGTTTTCCTTTAATATAGGTACTGTAATTGCCTTCATAAGTATATAATCTTGTTCTTTCAATTTCAATGATTTTGGTGGCAACGGCATCCAGAAAATAGCGGTCATGCGTGACAAAAATAACTGCTATGGAAGTATTAATTAAATAGTTCTGCAGCCATTCAATGGTCTCCAAATCCAGATGATTGGTGGGCTCGTCTAAAAGCAATAAATCCGGGTCGGCTGCTAAAACTCTTGCTAAATCAGCTTTTCTGCGTTGCCCTCCGGAAAGCTCTCCCATTTTTTCGTTGTAATTGCTTATTCCTAAACGGCTGAGAATAGATTTATAGTGATATTCATCCTTTATTTCTCCTTCCACTGGCAGAGTATGTTGCAAAACTGAGATATCAGAGATATACAGCGGGTCTTGCTCTAAAAGGCAAACTTTTAAATCCTTACGCATTGTAACGGTTCCCGTGTTGGGCTGGAATAAACCGCTGATAATACGCAGTAAAGTTGTTTTGCCACTTCCGTTTATGCCTATAATGCCAATTTTTTCGGAATTATGGATGCCCAGGGAAACATCCTGTAAAATTGTTCTCTCGCCATATAGACAGGATACATCTTCAAGTGTTAAAAGGACTTCATTCATAATCTATTTTTCCCGTAGATTACACAGATTTTTTCGCAACTTTTGCAAATTATCATTATTACTTTAACACAAACTTATATAATTAGTTACATTACTGGCTTCAATTTATTCAGGGTGTTCACTCGTTCACCTGTTCACCTGTTCACCCGTTAACCTGTTAACCTGTTAACCTTTATGGCGTCCCTGAGGCGATTCGAACGCCTGACCTTCACCTTCGGAGGGTGCCACTCTATCCATCTGAGCTACAGGGACGCATTTTTTTGCAAAACATAATTTCTGCAAAGCGGTTTTATGTCAATCAAGAAGTCCAAAGGACTTAAGTAATGAGGAAGAATGTGTAGCGGGAAGAAACTGTTTCTCTGTTTTTTTCTTCTACTGAGCTTCAGCGAGCTCTGTCTACACTATTTATTCAGTTTATCCACTGCCTCTGAAAGAGGTAAAACTTCCAGTCCCAGATAATTTATAAAGTTTAGTATTTCTTCAAATTCCGATACCGGACAATTTGTTCCATAGATATTATCCGGTTCTTCTATAGCATGAAAACCCAGAATAATTAGGTCTTCTCCATTAGCTATACCTCTGCGGATGCGTTCTTTATAAATATCAGCTGTCCAGGAACTTTGAAAAGCCAGATAACCCAAACCTTGAACATTAAGAGGAATATGCATTGCATAATCATTACAGCCCCGTAAGTAAGTATAATATCGGGTTAAAATAGGATAATATTCTAGGGGACATTTTCCACTCGGCATAGCAAAAGAACGCGGATTAAAACCCCAATTATAAAGATTCCAGTAATCCTGACTGATAGTAAATTCAGCTTCTTCGTAAGTTAATTCAGCCAAATTCTCGTGACGAAGAGAGTGACCTCCAATTTCCCAGTTATATTCATTATGCAATTCCCGAATTTGAGCTAAACTCATAATTTTTGGTCCATAAAGATATCGGGAATTCACATAACAGGTTCCTCTATATCCATATTCCTGCATCAAAGGAAAAGCATAAGTATAAACTCCATCTTTTTGATCATCAAAAGTAAGACAAATAATAGGAGTATTCTTTTCCGCAGGAGTAAAGAAATTACAGGAACTAAGTAAAATAGAAAGCAAAAACACAATAAAAAACGGCGTTTTCATAATCCCAATTCCAGATTTGCCTGAATTCCCAAATTATGTTTGGCTTTATGCAATTTACTTCCTTCCATATAATATATTAATCCGATGCGTTGTGTTTGGCAAAAATGCCAGTCCCAGGATAAACCAATTCTCTGAAAGGTGCTTTTATCATAATAATCAAGATAGTAAAAAGGATTAAGGGAAAAAAAACTTATTTTGCGGCTTAAAGCTATTCTATATTGCTGATAACTCATTAAAGTTGGTTCCAATTCCAGATATTCAGCGCTGCCAAATAATGCGGTTAAATCATCTATCTGATATTTTCCTGCTACAAGAGCATAAGTAGTTGTATGATTTTCAGTTACATTATAATTGGGAAGATAACTGAAAGCCAGCTGCCCTTCTAAAACAAGGTCTCTTTTTTGAATTTGGGTGTTCAGGGAACTTATAGAAACAGGCGTCTGCCAATGGTTGTCTTGAGATCTAATTTCTTCTGCGGCTTTTAAATAACCAAAAGGAAACTGCCTTTGCCAAGTAAATATTCCTATTACTTGATTATGATTATCTCCTCCAATATCAATTGCCATCAGGTTTTCAGCAAAACCAAATCCCAAACGAACTCTATTCAAACGCGTTGCCTGATAACGGTATTGATCCTGATCAGCAGAAACAGGAGAAAAAGAATATAATTTATTTGGTAATCCATAACCCCAGGGAATAGAGCCAGCTGCAATTTGGCAGTTTGATTTAGCCCAGGAAAGGTCAAAGCGGTATAGTTCTACATAATTCTCTATAAAATTGGCTCTGCTGCGCAGTTCCATTGTAGCAAAAAGGTCTTTATATGCCAGGGAATCAATACCAATTCCTATCTGATAAAATTCGTTCCAGTGTATTTCCTTTCCTGTTTGGTGGGGACAATATGCACCGGTATTGATGGATTTCCAACGCAAGAATAAAGGAACTTCCAGAGCGTTTATCATAGCCCAACAGGCAAACAGCAAAAAGAAAAGCAGGTATTTAATTCTCTTGTATGGCATAATATTTCACTTTAACAGGAAGTAATATCTGTTAAAAATTATATGTGTTTTGTTGTCTTTCATTGTGTTGCTCTTTTTTTATCTTAACTCTTTTGTAAACAAAGCCCTATATCTGTCAAATCCTTTTTTGTTGTGTAGCCGGAGGAAGCTGTTCCCCTGCAAAATTCTAATCTTCTGCAAAAAAATAATGTGGAGCTGCAGCGTGCTCCGTCTACACAAAATCCCTCTCGCCCCCTTGACCTCTCGACCTCTCGACCCCCCGACCTCTTGACCCCCCGACCTCTTGACCTTTTTTATTGACAGCAAATCAGGAACTAAAATTAAAGTATAAGTCAAATAAGGATAAAGAGGAAACAATGTCAGGTAAGAAAATATTACTCTGTGTTAGCGGAGGTATATCTGCATACAAAGCAATAGATTTAGCCAGTCAGCTAAGCAAACAGGGTTTTGAAGTTAAATGTGTGTTAACTGAAAATGCTATGAAATTTGTAACACCTATAAACTTCAGTGCTATAACGCATAATAGTGTGCACACTTCTCTGTTTTCAGATATTGACCCTATTCCTCATATTACGCTTTCCACTTGGGCTGATTTAATTGTTGTAGCTCCGGCAACAGCAAATATAATTGGCAAGGCAGCAACTGGAATTGCGGATGATTTACTTTCCACAATTTTAGTTGCCTCTATTGTCCCGGTGCTTTTTGTTCCTGCGATGAATGTAAATATATATCAGTCCTGTATCGTTCAGGAAAATATCAGGAAATTAAAAGAGCGGGGAAATTATATTTTAAAGCCAGCAGCGGGTAAGCTTGCTTGTGGAACTGAAGGAGAAGGAAAATATCCTCCCAACACGGAAGTTGTTTTTGCCATAAAGACCTATTTGCATTACAAAACTGACTTGTCAGGAATCAAGGTTTTACTTACTGCAGGTGCTACAATAGAAGCAATTGACCCAATGCGTTATATTAGTAATCGTTCTTCCGGCAAAATGGGTCTTGCCATAGCTCGTGCTTTAGCTTTAAGGGGAGCTGAAGTTACTTTGATTTATGGAAATATTCAGCTTGAGCTACCTCATTATTTGAAAGAAGCTGTCTTTTGTGAAAGTGCCTCTAAAATGTATGATGCAGTTATAACTCGTTATGCCGAAATGGATTGGCTAATTTGTTGTGCTGCTGTAGCAGATTATAAACCCAAAGAAACAATACTCCAAAAACTTCCCAAACAGGAAGAACTAAATCTTGAGTTTGTTCCTACAATAGATATTTTAGCAGAGCTGGGAAAAGTGAAAAAGGCAAATCAGCGGTTAATCGGTTTTGCAGCTCAATCTGATAACTTAATTCAAAGTGCCATAGATAAATACTATCATAAAAATCTTGATCTTATATGTGCCAATGATATTCGTTTTGCCGGTAGGGATGATGACGAACTTATTGTGCAGGGAAAAATTAAGGGCTATCCACCCTTGAAAGAAGACCCCAATATCAATTCCGTAGTGATGAAAGGAGATAAATTTCTGCTGGCGCATAACTTGATTAATATCCTCAAAGAACTATGAGGCAGATTTTAATAAGCGGAGCCAATTCCCAAATTGGCAGTTACCTGGCTAAAGAATATTACAGGGAAGGATACAAACTGGTATTACTTTATCATAAACGCACAGAACGCATTTATGAATTATTTGATAAAAAAGGTATATTTTCCTATCCTGTGGATTTATGTAATTCCGAAGGCGTAAAAGAGGCAGTTCTAAAGGCGGAACAATCCCTGCAACAAATTTCCGATACTGTAATTCATTGTGCTGCAATTCGCAGTTCGGATGCTTTACCTCTTTATCAAACAGAGCCGAAGCAGTTTGCTAATGTACTAAATACAAATATGATGAGTGCCTATAATGTCCTTCGCTGGACCTTACCTTCAATGCAGGAAAACGGGTTTGGAAGAGTAATAATTATAGGAAGCGATGTTACCCAAAAAGGACTTAAAAATGGAAGTGCCTATTCCGCTTCTAAAGCAGGAATAGTGAATTTAGTAAAAAGCGTAGCCTTAGAAATGGCAAAATACAATATTCTCATCAATGCCGTTTCTCCTGCTCCGGTAGAAACAAATCTGGAAGAGGATTACAGCGGAGAATATTTAAACTTCCGGAAACGCTATTTTGCAGAATATTTAGCTCAAGTACCTACCGGAAAATTAGTTACTAAAGAAGAAATCAAGAAAGTTATAGACCTGTTGATAGATGAGAACATAACTAATCTCAATGGCAAAGAAATCATTATAGACGGAGGTGTATAATGAAGGTAAAGTTCAGCACCATCTTCTTCTGCCTGATTTTGATTGCGAATTTGACTGCAGCTGATGTCCCTTTTTGTGAAGGAGAAAAGCTAACTTTCACGGTTAAATATGGAATAATAAGTGCCGGAGAGGCATCTCTGCAAACTGAAAGTTCTGTTTATCAGGGTTCTCCGGTTTGGCATCTTTCTACTAAAGCCAAAACCTATCCCTTTTTTGATAAAATATATAAAGTGCGTGATACAGTTGAAAGCTGGTGGGATAAAAATAATCTTCAGCCCTATAAATTCAGCAAAAATTTACAGGAAGGGCATTACCGTCAACATCGTGTTCATATTTATGATCATTCCTCGTTAAGTTCAACCTATAAAAAATGGAACTTCAAAAACCGGGTATTTGAAAACAGCGAAATGGAAATTCCCGCAGGAACTCAAGACATTTTAAGTGCTTTTTATCTGGCACGCACTAAAAATCTGCAAGTGGGAAAACCGATAATAGTAAATATAACAGCTGACGGCAGAAATATGCCAACCGAAATTTTAGTCCACCGCAAAGAACAGCAAAAGACCATTTTCGGCAATATAGAATGCCTGGTTATTGAACCCAAACTGAAAGGAGAGGCAATTTTCAAACAAAGCGGCAGAATTTTAATTTGGGTAACCAATGATGAATACAAAATCCCCGTCCGCTTGGAAAGTAAAATAACTATTGGCAGTTTTGTAGCTACCCTTAAAAGTGCAGAGCAGGTTCCCTATAAAATTCAATTATGATGCCTGATCTTTTAGCCACTGATACTTATGATTACTATCTGCCCAAAGAATTAATAGCTCAATTTCCTGCAGAAAAAAGAACGGCTTCGCGTTTGATGCAGGTTAAGAAAAAAACCGGAGAAATATTTCATCGTCGCTTTACAGATATTCTGGAATTGTTGCAAGAAGGAGATTTAGTTGTTATCAACAGCAGTAAGGTTTTTCCTGCCCGTCTTTTTGCTACAAAAGTAACCGGTACTAAAATAGAAATTTTACTCTTGCATCAACTGAAGGAAAACACCTGGCAGTGTATAGCCAGACCCGGAAAAAAATTGAAATCCCCTCAATGGCTGCATTTTTCCGATAATTTAAGCGGTTATATCAGCCAGGGAAATAATGAAGGAATTAGAGAAATTCAATTTACCTGTAAGACAGATTTCCAGGAAGAAATTAAGCGTATTGGCCATATTCCTCTTCCACCCTATATTGAACGCAGTGATACAATTCTGGATAGCGAAAGATACCAAACTGTTTATGCCCGGGAAAATGGTTCTGTAGCTGCACCTACTGCAGGTTTTCATTTTGATGTTGAAATTTTAAATGCCCTGAGGAATAAAGGTGTGCTTTTCAGCGAAGTTATTTTACATATTGGTATTGGAACTTTTCGTCCCGTTAAATTGAAACGCATAATAGATCATAAAATGCATTCCGAACTGGCTATTATACCGAAAACAACGGCTGATGCTATAAATTTAGCTAAAAAAGAAGGCAGAAGAGTTATTTGCGTTGGAACTACAAGTGTGCGCAGTGTAGAGAGTTTTTGGCTGGAAGGAGAAATGCAGAGCGGCTCCGGATGGACAGACCTTTTTATTTATCCCGGTTTTAATTTCCAGGTTACGGATGCTCTGCTAACCAATTTCCATTTGCCCAAATCTACACTGTTAATGATGATATCTGCTTTCGGTGGCTATGATACAATCAGGAAAGCTTATGAAATAGCTGTTCAGGAAAATTATCGTTTTTTCAGTTATGGCGATGCAATGTTTATTGAGGATTGAATGCGTAACTACTTTTATTATGACATATTGGACAGTACAATGCGGGAATATAAACTGTTAAAAGAATTTAGTGATGAACCACTTTGTATGAGAGCCGGAACTCAAAAGACAGGTTTTGGCAGAGCAAATCATATCTGGTTATCACCACTTGGCGGTTTATGGTTCACTTTTGATTATGAAAATAATATATCACTTCCTTCTTTTGCACTTTATCTGGGTTTTTGTATCCATCAATGTTTACAGTCCCTTTTTGAGCCATTAAAAGGCAAACTCCAAATTAAATGGACAAACGATATTATTTTTTCCAATCGTAAATTGGGCGGCATTCTCTGTAATTATCAGCCAGCCAAAAGAACCTATATTGCAGGAATCGGCTTAAACACAAACAATGATATTGATTCAGAACTGGGTAAATTTGGAGCTGTTTCTCTGAAAAGTATTCTGGGTTTTGAGGTCTCCAATAATGAACTCTGCCGTTTAATCATAAAATCCGTTGAAGACAAATGCCTGTCTATGGAAGATAATAAAAGCTATATTGATTATTGCAACGCCCATCTTTTTGGAAAAGGACGCTTTGCTTTACTGGAAATGGGGGGAATTAATATAGCAGCAGAAATTATGGAAATTGACAGCAATGGTGCCTTATTAATTAGAAATGGGAAGGGAGAATTGCTTGCTATGCATACCGGTTCTATTCTTCAATTTCTGGATTAAACCATATTTTCTGTCTATCAAGTATATATAAACCGTTTTGCTATAAGTCATAAGCGGTTTTGCTTGACAGATACACTTATGGGAAAAATTGGTTAAAATAAAATTATTTTGAACTCTACTCTCTGGAGGAAAAATGAACAAATGGACACTGATAGCGTTAACAGCTGTGCTTATTCTCTTTGGCTGCACAGCAAATCGCACAACTCCTAAAATTGAAGAGACCGAACCTTATACGGGAATTGTGACTAAAGTAGCTATTTTACCTCTGAAAACTATGGATTCTTCAAGCCGCAATATCCAAAAGATTTTAACTGTTCGTGACTTTGATTATGTTTTTTCAAAATTCCCTCAATATTCCCTTTTGAATATGGATGAAGTGGCTAAACAATTCAAAATGTCAGGTTACAAAGATGTTGAAGACCTGGAAATTGAAGAAATGAAAGAAATAGCTGAAATGATCGGCTGTGATATCCTCGTTATGGGCAGCATAAATAGTATTCGCAGTGATGAATTTGCTTTGTCAATGCGCTTTTTCAGTGTTAAAACTGAAGAACTTACTTCACTTGATTTTAAGGTTAACAATGCACGAGAAGAACGCTGGAAAACTTTGGAAACAACTTTTATCGCCAAACTGGATGATGTTGTTTCCAACGAAGTGAATAAAATTTATAATATCGCTCTAAACAATTATGCCAATGGAAATTATGCGGAAGCGGAAAAAAATCTCGTCTTCGCTTTAGGCCTTGATCCCGACCTGAAAGATGCTTACTATTATCTTGGTTCTGTTTATTACAAACAAGGAAAATTGGAGCAGGCAATTCAAAATCTGGAATTGAACCTGGAAAAAAATCCCCAACATACTCAAACCCTTGTCATTCTTATTGATATTTACGAAAAAACCAATCAAACCAACAAACGCTTAAACGCTATGGAAAAACTTGCTACTATAAATGAAAACGAGGAATTGTGGTTAACCATAGCTAACTTGTACTCAGAACAAAATAATATTGCCAAAGCGGAAGCAGCTTTACAAAAAGCTCTTCAGCTTAACCCCGATTATATTGAAGCAAAAACCCGTTTGGCTTTTCTTTTGTATGATAACAACCGTTTTGACGAAGCAATTCCTTATCTGGAAGCCATATTTGACAGGTTCCCGGAAAATGAGCTTGTTTCTACGCGTTTAGCAACTGCCTATCAGAAAGCTAATCGTCTGGATGATGCTATTGCCAAATATGAAAATACGATCAAAAATAATCCTCAAAATACTATGGCTTATTTAAGTGCCGTTAATCTATATCGTTTAAAAGCTACCCAAACATCTGATCCGGCAACAGTTGCTGAAATCAATAAAAAAGCTGTTGATATCTTGAATGCCTTAATTACCGTTCAACCCGATAACGCTATTGCTTATATGAATATGGCAGCAATTTATTTAAGCCAGAATAAATACCAGGAAGCTGAATTAAACGCTAATAAGGCATTACAAAAAGACCCTACTCTATATCTGCCTTATATTTATCTTGCTACTATCAGCCAAAGCAAGGGAACTAACGATTATAACAATTTCATTGATCTGGAAAAACAAGCTGCCAAAGCTGTAGGTAAAAAAGCTAAAACCTTAAAGACACAACGCGATAACGCCCGAAATTCGGCTGTAAATAATTTCCGCAAAGCCCTGGAATATCTCAATAACGCCAAAGCACGGGCTACAGATGAACAAGCTCTTGCGGATATCAATAATCGTATTTCCCGCGTAAATCAGCTCATAAATCAGGCAACAGCCGCTTATTAATTAACTCTTTAGCAGGTGAACAGGGAAACAAGTTAACAGATTAACCTGTTCACCCGCTAAACTATTCACCTGCTAATTTTCTTTACAAAGAGCTATCCAACAGTTCCCAGTCCGTTACCGGGGGTAGCATACCCGCTTCCACAGCTCTTTTAACGCTGATACAAGGCAGATCATTTGCATAGATATAATCCCGGGTAATAGTCATCAGGTCTATTTCCGGATACAATTTTGCCAATCTATACATCATTTTCAGGTACATATTCACCCAGGAATACACATTTTTTTCAGCATTTTCCGATAAGCCGTTATAGCGTAACGAATACAACCGCAGATCATTTTTAAAACCGGTAGACGGCTGCAATGAATGCAAATTTGCCATTATAGAACCGGTTTTATGATTGTGAGCTGTAATTTTCGGCTGGACTTTTCGGCGGGTAAACACCTTACCCGATTTCCTGTTGTAGCAGTATATCAAGCCATCTGCTTTGCCTGTATAACCCGCCAAGCCGTATTGAAATTTTACTTTCATTTTCTTTCTCCTTTTTGTGTCCTTCCATTATTTATGGGGGTGACAAAAGAAAATAAAAGGTGACAAAACTCCCAAAAATATTCCCTCCCTGCCGAACATAGGGCAGCCATCCAATTACCGCTTCTTTCTCCTATCCTTTACATTTCTTTAACGCTTCTTAAACGATTCCTAAACAAAGTTAAGGCATTGTTTAAGATTCGTAAAAGCATCGTTTAAGATAGAATAAAGAAGAATGATTGATGATTGTTGTTCTTGTTTTAACTCACAATTTTGAAATTAGGAGACCAGTTTTAGTGCGGTTGTTAGTGTTTTGAGATTGTGGGTTGTGGTTACAGAGAAGGCAGTGGCAAAATTGTAAGTCAAAACAAGCAGAGGTGGTGTCGTTTTGACTCTAAACCGACCCTTTTGTGGTGGTGATGTTTTGACTCTAAACCGATTCTTTTGTGGTTGCAACTATATTTTGAGGCAACAGGAAATTTTGTTCTTTGCCTTCAACTTTCAAATCTGAAGCTCGGTTTAGAGTTAAAACAAAAATTGAGGTGGTGAAGTTTTGACTCTAAACCGATTCTTCTGTGGTTGCAACTATATTTTGACGCAACAGGAAATTTTGTTCTCTGCCTTCAACTGTCTAAGCTGAAGCTCGGTTTAGAGTTAAAACAAAAATTCGCCCCGAAGCCACTATTTCTGAACAATTCACCCCACCCTGCAAATGTGAAAAAATACATTCTTTCACTATTGTGGAATTTGAGGGGTTGGCGAAGCTCGGTTGCCAGTGTGCGGGGTTCTTGTTTTAACTCACAATTTTGAGGTTTGGAAACCAGTAATAATTTGGTTGTTAGTGTTTACAATTTGTGGGTTGTGGTTTCAGAGAGGGCAGTGGCAAAATTGTAAGTCAAAACAAGCAGTTCGTTTTGACTCTAAACCGACCCTTTTGTGGTGGTGAAGTTTTGACTCTAAACCGATTCTTCTGTGGTTGCAACTATATTTTGAGGCAACAGGTAATTTTGTTCTCTGCCTTCAACTGTCAAAGCTGAAGCTCGGTTTAGAGTTAAAACAAAAATTCGCCCCGAAGTCGCTATTTCTGAACAATTCCACCCCACCCTGCAAATGTGAAAAAATACATTATTTCACGATTGTGGAATTTGAGGGGTTGGTGTAGCGCGGTTGCCAATGTGCAGGGTTCTTGTTTTAACTCACAATTTTGAAATAAGGAAACCAGTTGTAGCGCGGTTGTTAGTGTTTTGGGATTGTGGGTTGTGGTTTCAGAGAGGGCAGTGGCAAAATTGTAAGTCAAAACAAGCAGAGGTGGTGTCGTTTTGACTCTAAACCGATTCTTTTGTGGTTGCAACTATATTTTGACTCAACAGGATATTTTGTTCTCTGCCTTCAACTGTCAAAGCTGATGCTCGGTTTAGAGTTAAAACAAAAATTCGCCCCGAAGTCACTATTTTTGAACAATCCCATCCCCACCCTGCAAATGTGAAAAAAAAAACTTCTTTCACGATTGTGGAATTTGAGGGGTTGGCGTAACTCGGTTGCCAGTGTGCAGGGTTCTTGTTTTAACTCACAATTTTGAAATAAGGAGACCAGTTGTAGCACGGTTGTTAGTGTTTTTGAGTTTGTGGGTTGTGGTTACAGAGAGGGCAGTGGCAAAATTGTAAGTCAAAACAAGCAGTTCGTTTTGACTCTAAACCGACCCTTTTTGTGATTGCAACTATAATTTGACGCAACAGGAAATTTCATTCATTGTTCGATACTTTCAAAGCTGATGCTCGGTTTAGAGTTAAAACAAAAATTCGCCCCGAAGTCACAAATTAAGAACAATTCCAACCCCACCCTCTCAACCTTCTCAACCCTCTCAACCTTCTTCATTCTCAATTTAATCTCTTTTTCTCTTTTTCTCTTTGTAAAAAAATCCATCTCGCCATTTCGCTAACTTCATTCTTCCAGTGCCTGGGAAATTCTGGAGTGCAAATAAGCTGCAAGTTTATGTTTATTTTTATATATATCATCCTTAGGTTCAATGGTGGGTAATATTTTCAGATAAACGGTAGCAGGACGGATTTTTTTATTTTTTTCATAGATTTGCCAGCTGCCTTTTATGGCTAAAGGGACAATAGTTGCTTCTGCCATAACGGGCAATTTTAAGCTCCCTAAATGAAAATCGCCAATTTTATCACTTCTGCTGCGTGTTCCTTCTGGGAAAATAACCATTGGATTCCCTTTTTTAATTAGTTCTGCACTTTTTTGAAAGGTCTGAATTGCCTTACGAGGATTCCTGCGGTCAATAAAAGTGCAGGGTATTTCCTTCATCCATTGACTCAACACCGGAATTTTAAAGAGTTCCCTTTTAGCAACAAATCCGGTATGTATTCCTGAAAAACCCAGAATAAGAGGAATATCAAACAAACCTTGATGGTTGCTGACAAAACATATATTGCCACTTGAAGGCAGATTTTCTTTTCCTGTTACTGTAACTTTGCTGCCGGTGGAAAGAATAACTATTTTAGCCCAAAACTTTGCTATCCCTTGTAAAATGCTTCTGGAAACTCTGCGGGGTAAAATAAGCTTCAATACAATATAGATTATATAAATCACAAGTAAGATAAGAAAAGAAAGGCAGAACAGAAGTTCCCAAAGCAGTGATTTCATAGTTATAAATGTTAATAGCTTAGGGTTACCCACTCTTCATAAATATCTTTCAGAGAAGTTACCCAACCTTGTTTTTTAAGAGCATAATCTATTATTTTCCAATATAATTTACCCCACAGCGGATAATCAACAGGATCAAAAGTAGTATTATGCCAAAGCAGAGAAAGATGGGATTGATATTGTTCCGCAGTATCTATTAATCTTTTCAAAGCACGCTTGGCTGAAATATAGCTTAAATTCATTGCTTTTTCCGAAAATAAAGTTGTATCCATCACAATGAGAGGGATTTCCAAAACCCGGAAAGGTCTATTTTCGGCTATATTAAACGGATAAAAAGGAAATGAAATACCCGCACGGAAACCTATATGCTCCCAATAACCTAATGTAGAATCATACTTTATCCCTGCCTCTTCCAAAATGGAAAAACTCTGCTGATAATTAAAATGGAGATAATGAGTCCGGAAACCTTTAGGATTAAATCCCAGGTCTCTCAAGTTTGCCAATTCCTCAGCTAAAACTAAAGGATCAAATGCGGATTCGGGACTGCCATGCAAACCTACATCCTGCTGACCCAATAAATCCATTATCTGGACTCTTGCCTTCACATCGTTGATATAATTCTGGCGCTTATCCGAAAAATCTTTTCTTGCCAGTAAAAACCAGGTGGAGCGAACACCCCTGTCCGTTTCGCGGCGTGTCATAGAACGCATTGTCTTCCAGGGATTGTAAATAAGATTTTTATGCAGGAAATGACCCGAAATTTTATAAATAGAATTAAGAGGCCGTTTGATAAATGTTCGCAGGTTATATTTAAAAGCATCCAATTTGGCAGAACTACTCCAATAATCCCAATAATCAATATCGTGAGAAAGAGACACAGCAAAACGCTTTTTTTCTGCCCAGCTGATTTCTCTGATAAACTGGGGACAATAAGTTTCCATAGCATAAAGCAACATTTGACAATAGACATCAACAACCGGTGTTTCCGTAAAATCCCAGCGGTATTGCAAGCTTTGTTTATAGTCAATCCTGCCCTCTGTTTGCCCATAATAGGAAAGGATATATTCATGCCAGCAGGTTAAAAAATAAAACCCGCTGGCAATTATATCCTTACGAAAGAAACAGGTCTCTTCGGTAAAAGAAAAGATAGCTCCGCTACAGGAAAAGAGAAAGGGAACCTGCCCATTGCGGAACTTGCAAAAGTCCACTTTTTCCAGAGGGTATAATTCCCTCTTTTCAAAAAAATCTGCTGTTTCGGTCTGAAAGTATATTTTCAACGGATAATCAAATTTGTCTGGTAATCCGTAATATAAATGCGTTCCTTCATAGTGCTTGCCATAAAAAAAGGTTGGGTTCAAACGCAAAATATAACAATAGGTGCGGAGCACAAACTCCGCTTTCGGTAAATACTTTTCAGGCAGATTCAGCAGAATATTTATATTGGGATAGCGTTCCAAAATTAGGCAATCCTTCTCTGTTTCGGTTTTGGTTCAATCTTTTCTGTAACGGGAATCAGCAATATTTTTATTGCTTCTTGAATTTCCTTCACATAAGTGATTTCCATTCCTGCCAAAATGTCAGCAGGAAAATCGGAAAGGGTTTCCCTGTTTTCTTCCGGAATCACAACGCGTTTAATTCCCGCTCTTTTTGCCGCTAAAAGTTTTTCTTTCAAGCCACCGATGGCTAAAACCTTTCCTTCTAAAGTAATTTCACCTGTCATTGCTATATCGTGCCGCACTTTTTGTCCCGTAAACAGTGAAGCTAAAGCAACCGTAAGAGTTAATCCTGCAGAAGGTCCATCCTTGGGAACAGCTCCGGAAGGGAAATGAATATGGATATCACTTGTTTCAAAAAGCTTGGGAGATATTATAAAAACACTGTGATTGGCTTTCAGATAACTAACTGCAATGCGTGCCGATTCTTTCATTACTTCACCCAAAAGTCCGGTTAAAATAATATTCCCCTTTCCGGGCATACGGATTGTTTCACAGAAAAGGATTTCACCCCCAAAACCTGTCCAGGCAAGGCCTGTAGCTACTCCAATTTCTGGTTCGCGATTTGCCATCTCCAAAGTCAATTTACGGGGACCTAAGTATTTAACAATATCCTCTGCTTTAATTGTCCATTTCTGTTGAGTTCCCATAGCTACTTCTTTAGCTATTTTACGGAAAATTGAACCGATTCGCCTTTGTAAATTTCGGACTCCCGCTTCCCGAACATAATAACGGATAATTTCTTGCAGAGCCGATTTGGTGAAAGTAATTTTCACTTTTGTCAAACCGTTATTTTCCTTTTCCCGGGGAATCAGAAAATGCTTGGCAATTTCAATTTTATCGTTTTCCAGATAACTGGTGAATTCAATTATCTCCATTCTGTCTCTTAATGCCGGAGGAACTGTATCCAAAGAATTAGCAGTCGTAATAAACAGCACTTCAGATAGATCAAAAGGCAGGTTGATATAATTATCCACAAAGCTGTTATTCTGTTCCGGATCAAGAACTTCCAATAAAGCAGAAGAAGGATCACCTCTAAAATCCCTGCCTACTTTGTCTATTTCATCCAGCATAAAAACAGGATTGGCAGTTCCCTGTCTTTTTATTTCCATTATTATTTTACCTGGCATAGCGCCAATATAAGTTCTGCGATGTCCACGAATTTCTGCCTCATCATGAATTCCGCCTAAGGACATCCGAATAAACTTGCGGGAAAGTGCTCTGGCAACTGACTTGCCAATAGAGGTCTTTCCTGTTCCTGGAGGACCTACAAAACAAAGAATAGGTCCTTTTAAGTTCCCTTTCAATTTTTTTACAGCAATGAATTCCAGGATCCGCTCTTTTGCTTCTTTCAAGCCATAATGGTCTTTTTCCAGAATGCTTTCAATCTTTTTCAAATCCAGACGATCTTTACTATACTCTCTCCAAGGGAGATTAACAATCCAATCCAGATAATTTCTGACTACACTGTATTCACTGGAAACCGGTTGCATAGTAGCAAGGCGTTCTAATTCTTCCAAAGCTGTATCTTTCACATAGTCCGGCAGATTTTTCTGTTCAATAAGTTCACGCCATTTCAGAATTTCTTTGCTAACTTCATCTGTTTCGCCCAATTCTCTACGAATAGCATCCATTTGTTCCCGCAAGTAATAACGCCGCTGGTCTTCACTCATTTCCAGTTGAATATTACTGCGGATATGATTTTCTACTTTCATCTGTTTAATCAATTCTGCCAGGCAGTTATTCAGATAGCGGAAACGCTGTTTGAGGTCAATTGTCTCCAATAATCTTTGGCGATCAGAAATAGGCAATTCTATATTTCCGGCAATGATATCAGCCACTCTTCCTGCTTGTTTTATATTGCTAAGTCCGGTAATCATTTCCCGATTGATAATGTTGCTCTCCTGAGTAATTTTTTCCAGCAATTCCAAAGCCACAGTTTTGTATGCCTGAATTTCAGTATCCTCTCCAAATTGTTCCGGAATTGCTTCTATATCCACCATTATAAAGGGATTTTTTTGCACAATTTTTTGCAATTTAATGCGCGTAGAACCTTGGAGGAGCATACTGATTGAACCATCCTGATTACGAAGCATACGCAAAATAGTAACTGCAGTGCCAAAATGTGCTAATTCAGTTACTCCTGTATCGTCTTTTTCCTGATCAAGGAAAAAAGCCATCAATTTATCGTTAGCCAGTGCATAATCAATCACCAGCTTTGATTCTTCATCCGAAACAACCAGCGGCATAAGCAGATAGGGAAACATCACTACATTGCTCATATGCAGAACCGGTAAAGTTCGGGGTATTTTAGTTGTGTAATTCACTTTATCTCCTTATGATTATTTTTTTTGTGTTTGCAAAAAAGATACAAATTCCCGTTCATACTTTTCTAATATATAATAATCAATTCACAACAATAAGCAAATTTTTGAAACATTACCTCTGAACAGCGATGTAAAGTGCAGTTGCCAGCTTTACCAGATTATCATCAGTATCTTTCAAACTTTCAGATAATTTCCGGGCTATATTTTTCATCACAATATAGCCGGCTTGGTAATTATATTCAGCAAATTTATCAAAATCCGCCCTAGAAAGTGTGTATAATTCACAATCGCTCGTAGCAATAATATTTGCCATTCTGGGTCCGTAACCTAACAATCCATTCTCTCCAAAAGTTGGAAATGAATCTGCACTCAGCTTTGCTAAAACCTTTTCCGTTAAGAGTTGATCTTCCTCAAAGCCCTTTACCAGGTCTTTTGTAACCTGCACATTGCCTTTCACCAGGATATAAATCTGATCGCCTTCAGTATTTTCTTTGATAATTGTAGTGCCCTTATCTACAAGTAACTGCTTAAAACTGGGTTGCAAATAAGCCAGAGCTTCAGAGCTGACATCATTAAATAAAGGAACTTTAGCCAAGGTTTCCAATTCTATCATAATAATCCCTTTTAAATCATCAAGATAGCATAATCATTTTTTTTCAACTGTATATCCTTATCGGGTTTCCAGCGAATGTTACTTTTTTCTTCAGGTATTTTCATTTGGGACTTGGTTAATGCATATTGAATAAATTGATCAATTCCACTAATGTCTTCCGTAAAAATAGAGGAAAGTTCCAGTTCCGGTTCTTTGGTTAATAATCCTAAAAGCAAATAACCACATTCCCGATAATAATAATCGGATAAGTCACCAAAACTTTTACCGATAAAGTCAGAAGGTATTTTCTGTGTCTGCAAATGATTTTGTTTGTCCTGAGCCAGCTGACAAAACACAGCCAGATAATTATTATCAGTTATATTATTGGCTAAAATATAGCCACCGATATCATCCCAGATAATTATATTCTGGATTCCCAAACGCTGAAGCAAAGAACGATTTTCCTGATTCAGCAGCTGCACTGTTATCTTATCTTTTTTTGTTAAGTAATGAACAGCATTTGCCACAATAATACTGTGGTCATCAGCAAGGGAATGGTCTAACTGTTCATCTGCCAAAATGATAACCTGAGCAGATGTTTCTATTGAAGCTCGTTTTATTGTTTCTTCCTGAGTTACTTCACCTCTAACATATTTCAGAGATAGTGTAGGATAGCGTGATTCTAAGCGCTCAAAGAAATCCGGCGTAGCATTCGTAACAATACAAATATCTATATCGGAAACCTGTTTTTCCAATAGCGCCTTTAGAAAAAACTCGGCAGTATTATTCCAACCGCAAATCACTATATGATTATGTGTTCTTATCGTTTTCAAACCCTTAGCTCCTTTCAGTCGGTCTTCCACAAAAAGAGAAGCAACCAGACCGGTAAAAAATGATAATGATGAATAACCTACTATAATTAATATGATACCTACCAATCGCCCTTGAAAAGTAACAGGATATTTATCTCCATAACCAACAGTAGCAATAGATACAATTGCCCACCAGATTCCATCCCAGAACGATTTTATAGTATTTCCCTGATTTCCTTTCTGCTCAAATAACCAAGCTAAAAGAGCTGCTATTAACAGCAGAATAGCAATAAAGGAACAAACCCATAAAAAACGGATAAGTAATTTCTGATCCTCACCGCTAATAGATAAGCGGTCTGAAATTCTCCGAAAGGGATGCAAGAGCAACTTCATATTTTTTATACGATAATCAGGAACCAAACCATATTCATTATACCGATCAACAAATTAAGTCCAGCAAAAATAAGTAACATCGGTTTATAAACATAACGCTTGAAATAGCTATAGAAAAAATCTACACTGAATTGAATATCAAATTCATCAATCCGATGCTCAATCTGCAGGCGTTCCACCATCCTGGGAACTGTCTTTCTTAAAATGCTTTCTGCTATTGCTGTAAAGGCATCCACAATTTTATTTCTAACTAACAGCTTTAACTTTGCAGGTAAGAAATGCCATTCCTCTACAAAGCTTGTTTTTTCCCACAGATACTGTCGCACCTTTTTTATCCAACCGTAAAGATAGCCGTCTTTAATATAAGGATGAGCTGCCTGGTCAAGATAATCATTTAAAATTGACCGCGCTTTATCAAACAGCCAATCTCTTTTAGCAACAAAGAAACCTGGAGTTAACGGAATCTTTTTACCAAAAATATACTTTGCTTTGCGATTGAACAACAGCCAATTCAAAAGAAGCACCAGAAGCGTTCCCAGGGCTATGTTCCATAAGATAAAAGTGAGTGATTTTAAGAATATCATTTAAAAACCTCCTCCACCTCCCCCACCACCTGAACGTCCACCTCCAAAGCCACCAAAGCCACCAAAGCCACCAAAACCTCCACTTCCGCTACCCCAGGAACCGTTATTTCTGCCACCCCAATTTCCACCTCCGCGTCCACCAAAAATAGTAAGCCAGAAAAGCCATTCTAAAATTCTCCCGCGGGTAGCTATAATTAAAATAATGAAAATAATGAGAAAAGCAAATAAACCCAAACCACCTGAACTTTCTTTCTTCTTTTGTGAATATTCCGAAACACCTGTTAAGGTAACACCTTTTTCTTTGGCAATAGTAGAAAGCAACATTAGCGAGCCCTGAATGAAGGCATCATCCCATTTTTCATTACCCTTGGGGAGGTAGCTTTTCATTTTTTGATAGACCTCACTAATATAGGCATCGGTTAAATATCCTTCCGAGCCGTAGCCAACTTCAAAACGCAGTTTTCTTTCTTTAAGAGCTAAAAGAACCAAAATACCTTCATCTCGCTTACTACCTATTTTCCACTGTTCATAAAGTTTTACACCATAATCAACTTCATTCATTCCTCCGATATCAGGTAAAGTAACAATTACAAAATCCACATCTGTTTTTTCCCGTAATTCAATTGCCCAGTCATTAATTCTATTGCGAGTTTCGGAACTTAAGATATTTGCAAAATCATTCACAAAACCAACTGGTTCGGGAATTGTAACACTCCAAAGTAAAGCAAGCAGTAAAATAAACTCTACAATAAGAAAGAACCGTTTATATTTCATTGAGAATATGCCCCATTTTGTTCTTTTTGGTTTTTAAATACTCACGGTTGTTTTCCTGCGGTTTAATTTCAATCGGCACCCTTTCTACAATTTCCAGTCCGTAACCGCTTAAACCCACAATCTTTTTCGGATTATTAGTCATCAACCGCATTTTTTTAATTCCCAAATCCCTCAGTATTTGAGCTCCAATTCCATAATCTCTTAAATCGGGAGGAAAACCAAGTTTGATATTTGCTTGAACAGTATCTTCGCCTTCATCCTGAAGATGGTATGCTTTAATTTTATTCAGCAAGCCAATACCTCTTCCTTCCTGACGCATATACAAAATCACACCTCTTCCTTCTTCAGAAATCATTTGAAAGGCACGAGCCAATTGTTCTCCGCAATCACAACGCAAACTGAATAAAGCATCTCCGGTTAAGCATTCGGAATGCACTCTTACCAAAATAGGTTCTTCCGGGTTTATTTTACCCATCACTAAAGCCAGATGATATTCATCGGAAATATCACTGATATAGGTTATAATTTCAAATTGACCATACTTTGTAGGTAACTGTGCTTTAGAAACAGGATGGACAAGGCGTTCTTTTTTTCTCCGCCAATGAATTAACGCTTCAATGGTAATAATTTTTAAGTTATGCTTTTCAGCAAAAGGTATCAAATCATCCAAACGAGCCATTTCTCCATCTTCGCGAATAATTTCACAAATAGCTCCCACAGGACTTAAACCGGCAAGTTTAGCTAAATCTACAGCTGCTTCAGTATGACCCGCTCTTCTTAAGACCCCACCCCTTTCTGCAATTAAAGGAAAGATATGACCCGGACGCATAAACATAGATGGCTTAGCATTCGGGTCTGCCAATGCCTTAATTGTTTTTGCTCTTTCAACAGCAGAAATTCCGGTAGTCGTGCCTTCAATAACATCTATAGACACAGCGAACTTAGTGCCTTGACGATCACTACTCTTATTGGTCATTAAAGGAATATCCAAACGCTTAGCAATTTCTAAATCCAAAGGAGCACAGAGTAGACCTTTACCCTGGCTGATCATAAAATTTACCTTTTCCGGAGTAATCTTATCTGCAGCCATTAAAAAGTCACCTTCATTTTCTCTGTTTTCATCATCTACAACGATTAGCATATCACCCTTACGGATGATTTCTATTGCTTCTTCAATAGTGGCGAAAATTGTTCTCTCCAATTCCTGTTCTGTATTAGCCATTGTTTATTTCCTCATTCAAAATCAGATTAAGATCATGGGTATCTGTGTCAATACTAAAATAATTATCCAACCAGTTAACAGTATAAATCAAATCTTCCGGTAAAGGAGCTGAAACACTTATTGGATAAGCGGTTATAGGATGAATAAATTCCAGTTTCCAGGAATGTAATGCCTGCCTGTGTAAATGGTTTATCAGCAGTTCTGTAACTTTTCTTTTCATATTTTGCGGAACCAGGGAATGAACATAGCGTCTGCTATTGTATAACAAATCCCCTAAAATCGGATAACGGATATGAGCAAAATGCACTCTAATCTGATGCATTCTTCCTGTTGCTGGATTTATTTGAACTAAAGCAAAATAGTGCCAGGTTTTTATTGTTTCATAGTGAGTAAAAGCATAGCGTCCTTCATTGGCAACACAGATAGTTCTGGGATTTTTATTACTGCGTGCAAGATAGGTCTCTATATCTCCCTTTTCGGGATCAGGAACTCCTGAAGTAACAGCCAGGTATGTCTTTTTGATTTCTCTTGCCGCAAACATATCGGAGAGTTTTGCCTGCGTAAGATCATTTTTAGCTATCATAATCAATCCCGAAGTGCCTCTATCTAAACGATGAACAATTCCGGGTCTATTCAATTCCTTACCGCTGGAAAGGTTTTCTCCATAGCGATGGAGAATGGCATTTACCAAAGTCCCTTCAGGATTTCCAAAACCAGGATGCACAATCATCCCGGCTTTTTTATTGATAATAGCAAGGTGTTCATCTTCGTAAACCACATCCAAAGGTATATCTTGAGGCACAATATTCAGCGGTTCCGGTTCCGGAAGATTGATTATAATTTCATCTCCTTCCTTAAGCAGATAGCTTTTTTTTACGGGAGTTAGATTAACCAAAATACTGTCATCTTCTATCAGGCGTTCAATAAAGCTGCGGGAATAAAGTTCCTGTATTTTTAATTCCACCAGATATTTATCTAAGCGTTGAATTTCCCGGGAAGTGTAAATCACCTTTAGTTTATCTTTCATTATCATAAAATTCCAGCACATAAACAGCGCCGGTAGAAAGACCTTTCCTGTTTCTCACTATGGAACCGTTGATCCGAACCTTATCCAGATATACTACATCTTCAACAATTACATCATAAATATTATTTCCATAACGCAGAGAATCTAAAATAACGGAAAAAATACGGTTATGGTAATCATTTTTCCAAATCAATTCGTTCAGGTTTACTGTTTCCGAAATCATCGGAAAGCGTTTTCTGAGAGGTTCATTACAATAAACTACATCTCCATTAGCTCCGGTTATTAATACACTTTGTGGCAGGAGGTTAATCAAGAGTTGAAGGCGTTGATGATGTTCAAATATTTTATCAGCTTTTGCCTGATCAAAACGGGCTATAATTCCCAGCATTTTATCCAGAGCATAAATCAATTCTTGAAAGTCCTTATCCTGGTCATAAATAGAACTATCAATATCAATCTGATAATTGCCTGTAGATATTTCTTCTATCAGCTTTTCTACTTCCTGAATCGCTTTATGTAAGCGATAAGGTATATAATTGTAAAGAATTACAATATACACAAAAATGATAAAGACAAAGATAATCACAAGAGAATGAATATCATTGGCAAGGGTTAACAAGTCCTGTGCCCGGGCTACAGAAAAAAGCAGAGCTATGGTTTGTAACACTATGATGCCAAAGAGAATGGCAATCATAATATGATATCTGGTTTTAAAGGAGCGTTTCATTGTTTATTCAATCCTTATTAACGGCTGTTTCATAGATCAGTTTATCTATATTGCCTTTGGGTCCAAGTAAAATTAACACATCACCTTCGTTGATAATATCATTGGCTCCAGGCATATCGTTCAGCCGTTTTTCTATTACATTTTGTCCATCTTCCGTAACGGAAAGATAGTTGTATTTTATAGCTACCACATTTATACCCAGCTTGGCAGGAAGGGCAAGTTCCTGTAAGGGTTTACCTATAAATTCTTTAGGTGCAATCATTTCCACTACTATATGCCCGCTGGAAAGGTTTATATATTCCAAAACATTACGGGAAACCAAGGTTTTTGCCAGTTGGTTGCCCACTATTTCTTCCGGCAATAAAGTATGTTGCACTCCAAGTATTTTCAGAATTCTACCATGGAGTTCCGATTCAATTTTAGCATAGATAATTCCTACTCCGATTTTTTTTAAAATAGCAGCGGTGAGAATGCACTCTTCTATATTGCTGCCAATTCCAATTATGACCGCATCCGCTTCATTTAAATTTTGGGCTCTTAAAGCTGCTTCATCGGTACTATCCATACAAACGGCAGAAGTAACAACAGAACTGATTTCATTTACCAAATCCTGATCTTTATCAATAGCAATTACTTCCATACCGTTTTCGGCTAAAATCCTGGCAACAGTCATCCCAAAACGACCGAGTCCAATTACAGCATATCTTGCCATATTTTTCTCCTTATTTAGGGCAAATTATTCTAACCAATGGAAATCGTCTCTTCCGCAAAAGAAAAATCGGGTTGCCGTTTGCGAATAGAGATAGCATAAATTAGGGTTAGAGGTCCAACTCTCCCGATATACATTAATAAAGTTATCAGCATTTTTCCGGCATAAGATAACTGAGAAGTTATTCCCATACTCAAACCAACAGTTCCAAAAGCGGAAAATGCCTCAAAAAGTATTTTTTCAAAAGGAAACGGCTCAATGAGCATCAGGATAAAAATAATCGTTAAGATAATCGCTAAAGCTAAAGTTGCCAAAGTGGTTGCTTCTCTGGCATTGGAAAGAGGTATTTTCCTTTTAAAGATAACCAAATCATTTTTGCCGGTGAGCATTGAAAGCACGGAAAGCATAAGCACAGAAAAAGTTGTGGTTTTTATTCCACCTCCTGTTGAGCCAGGAGAAGCACCAATAAACATCAATAAAACCGTCAACAAAACAGAAGACGAACTATATAAACCAATATCAATAGTATTAAAACCGGCAGTTCTGGCAGTTACGGATTGAAACCACGAGCTTAAGACCCTTCTGGCAACGGTAAAGCCCTTCATAGAATTATTATATTCTCCTATATAAAGACCCAAAAAACCGGTAACTATCAATATTGCTGTTGTCGTTAAGACAATTTTGGAATGTAAAGTTAACCTTCTAATGCTGCCGGATGCAAAAAAATAGTGATAAAGATCAATTAGGACTGCAAAACCCAATCCTCCCAAAATAATCAAAAAAGTCATACTTAAATTCACCAGAGGAGAATCCACAAAACCACTTAGATTATTTGTCCATAAAGAAAATCCGGCATTACAGAAAGCTGAAACAGAATGAAATATAGAATAGTAAATCGCCTTAGCTACAGGCATTATTTTCGCAAAACCGCTAAATAAAAATATTGCTCCCATAAATTCAATTATTACAGTTACCAAAACAGTAGCTCTGAGCAATTTCATAACATCAATAACCGGGGTTTCACCTACTACTTTATGCATTAGGGTCTGGACATTTAAAGAAATTCTCTGTCCCAGCATTAAAGCAAAAGCTGTGGATATTGTCATAATACCCAATCCGCCAATTTGGATAAGCAATAAAATAACTATTTGTCCGAAAAGCGAATAATAAGTGCCTGTATTTACAACTATCAAGCCCGTAACACAAGTAGCCGAAGTAGCAGTAAACAGAGCATTCACAAAGTTAGTTATATTTTTTTCGGCAGAAGAAACCGGTAACATCAGCAAAATGGTCCCTATTAAAATAACCCCTGCAAAACTAAGCATCAAAGAGACAGGTGGATTCCGCATCAGCAACTTGTAAATTTTTCCCTCAAAAGCCCTGAATAAAATATATTGGACTATAAACCAGGTCTGACGAATTAACAGGAAAAAGATTACAAACTTTGTCTGATAGGTAAGCAGTAATGAACCCAAAATCAACATCGCAAGATCAAAATAAACAACCGTTTTACTCTTTTTAACCTCACCGGAAAGCACTCTGGAAAGAATCGTAAGCACTAAAAGAATTAAATTGGCTACAGCAGTTACGAACTCAATTGTCTGATAGGCACCGGTGTAATATTCAAATATGGATTCCAGAAAGAGAACTAAAAAACTCCAGATAGCCAGTATATAGGCAATTATTTCAATATGTTTAAAAGTTCCTGATTTCTTCTCTGAGGGCATTTTAGTTTATTTTGTTACCTTGTTTTCAGGTCGTTTATTATTTCCTGTTGAATCTCTTCAATTGATTTGCGGGCAGAAATTTCTTTCAGCAAACCCTTTTCTGCAAAAAATTCCTTCAACGCGAAGGTTTGTTCATAAAATGCCTTAACTCTTTCGCTAATTGCTTCTCCGGAATCGTCAACGCGTTGGATTAAAGGGGCACCGCATTTATCACAAATCCCTTCCTGCTTTGGTTTTTTGCTTAAAATATTATAGGTCTCTCCACAAGAACTGCAAAGACGCCGGGCTTCAATTCGGGCAATGGCTTCTTCTTCGCTTAATTCCAAATAGTAAACCCTTTTCACATTATAATTATTTAAAAGAAATTCCGCCTGTGCCAAAGTGCGAGGAAAACCATCAAAAACCACACCAGGGCAATTATTTGCCAAAGAAGCATTTACAAGTTCAAAAACCATTTCATCCTGAACCAGGTCACCTTTGGCAATAATTGCTTGAACTTTTTTCCCCAGTTCTGTCTGTTTATGAACTTCCTCTCTAAACAAATCTCCAATATTAATATGCTGAAATCCGGTTTTTTCAGCTAAAAGTTCTGCCTGAGTTCCTTTTCCACTTCCCTGGATTCCTAAAAAGACAATTACATCTAACATATTTTACCTCATTTTTAACAAAAAAAAGCAATTACATTCTTCTGTCAAGTGAAATGAAAAATGCAACGCAAGCAGGAAGTCAAGAGGCAAGGATGTTTAAAGGTTTAGAGGTCTATTAGTTAGTGTAAAGTTAAAAACATCGGAAGGTTGATGTCCTCGTCAACCACTTTTTTCGGAAGGTTGATGTCCTCGTCAACCACTTTTTTCGGAAGGTTGATGTCCTCGTCAACCTCTTTTTCCGGAAGGTTGATGTCCTCGTCAACCTCTTTTTCCGGAAGGTTGATGTCCTCGTCAACCACTTTTTTCGGAAGGTTGATGTCCTCGTCAACCACTTTTTTCGGAAGGTTGATGTCCTCGTCAACCTCTTTTTCCGGAATGTTGATGTCCTCGTCAACCACTTTTTTCGGAAGGTTGATGTCCTCGTCAACCATAATATATAAAGCTTTATAGTCCTATAGGTTAGTAAAAAGTTGAAAAAATAGAAAAGTTGAAAAAAACTAAATACTCCTTATCATATATAGAGATAAGCGTAAATCAGGAATGATTTTTTCGGATTTGCGTAAACGGAGGACGCTGTTCCTCCGCATTTTTTCCAATATTTTTTTTCCGTTAGGGCAGGAACAAAAAATCTGAATTTTGTTGCCCACCACCGGCAAATTAACTGTATCGCATAATAATAGCTAACAATATTGTCCTCTTGCTAATCGCTTTAATTATCTGACACTTAACTTCTTCATTAATAGCCCTTTCCAAGTAGACCCCGTAACACTTCCGTAACACTTCCGTAACACTTCCGTTATCTCGTTACCTGGTTGTTAGAGATTTGTTACAGGTTCATAAGTTAGTTAAGTAAACAGGAAAAAACAAAGTTCAAAGACAAGGGTCAGAACAGGTTAAAAATGAATTGTCTGAGGTAATTGCCATTTTTATAAGTCCTGATAAGGAAGAAAAATCCCCTAATGATACCGGTTATATAGTTTTCATATTGAAAATGCATAAATATTTTCCTGTCTGATGTTGATTCCTGCAAAAACTGTAGTCCGGAGATGTCTATGGGATATAGTTTTTATACCTTAAGGAAAACAATTTTAGTAAAGAAAAGTAAGTGGCGAAGAATGACTTTGCCTTAACTTTTTTTTCCTATTTCGTATTCATAATTTATTGTGCCAAAATTAAAAATTTATTCTATGTTGCAATAACTTAACTTGCTATTTGCGAAACCTTTACCTGTTTTTAGACAGCGCATTATTACCTGCTATGTTGATTCTTTTATGCTGCCTTAACACTTCTTTAACGATTCTTAAACGCCATTTAGGTATTGTAAAAGAATCGTTAAATCAGCGTTAAAGGATCGTTAAATAAGTGACTAATCAACAGGAAGTTATACTAATTCCACAAGGTAATTTTATAAATCAAAATGATGACCGGAGCATTGCTTCTATCTTTTTAATTTCATCCCGGAAAAAGCTGCTCCTATCATAGGCATACTAACTATGGAACTATCGGGTAAAGTATCTGTTGCCAGTTCACTTTTGTCTACTATCTGAGCGTCAAAACATTACTTTCTTCTTTATATAGTATTTCTCCTGATATTTTATTATCACAGGACTATATAATCATTATTTATAGTTTGTAAATAAAAAAGTTGTATTATCCTGATTCGGAATAAACTTTGCAGGTATTAAAACGTGCTAAACTATCTAAATTGCTTATCCTTACTAAAATACTTACTTCAGCAAAAGCGCTTTAACGGTTTTACTGTAATCGGGAGCTGAAAGCCGAATAAAATAAACTCCCGAGGCAAGTTCCTGATCCTTTTCGTCCTTAGCAGAAAAACGAAATTGATGTTCTCCGGTATTATAAACAGAATTTATCAGGGTATTTACTCTGCGTCCTTTGAGGTTATATAACTCTATTACAACCGGTGTGTTATCCTTATAAATGCTGAAAGAAACGGTTGTTTCGGGATTGAAAGGATTGGGAAAAATTCCTTTTAGAGAGGTAGAAATCTGAGGTGCATAAGGATCTTCCACCGCGTCACCCTCCAGATTAAAATCTTCAGTAGTAATAATTCCCGTTGTAATATTCACTTGGGTGGTAACTGTATTCAATCCGGGATAGGATGCTGTGATATTATGCAAGCCACTGCTCAATAATAAAGAATAAGTTCCTGCGGAAGATGTGTAAGTTGTTTGGCTACCGTCAGCTGTAACTGTTGCTCCGGTTACCAAAGCGGTTCCGTTTCTAACTGTTCCTCTTAAAAAACCTGTGTTGGGAGGACGCATAATAAACCCCGTTTGAGGAAACTGATAAGAATCAAAGGCATAAAGAGGAGGTGCTCCCGGATCGTGTTCCTGCTGGTCACTATAAATGTATTTTGTGCGTTGCATTGCGCCTGATTGCATCCGGAATACATTATTGGCATTAAAAACATTATAATCAAAAGGACGCTGAACCATCAAAACAAGATTTTGACCCTGATAATTGTAAGTTGGATAAAGCGGGAAGATTATTTCATTCTGTCCTGCCGGAAAGGACATTGTTCCGTAATAAACCATTGATAGTTCAGAACTTGGTATCCAAACTAAAGGCAAATTAACGAGGTCAGTTTCGCCCAGCCAGATGATAACAGGTTTATCGTTAATATTTTCTATAAAATTATTGTAAAATATGAGGTGGGTTATAATCCCCGTGGTATCTATTTCCGGGGCATAAATAAGGGTTTCAAATAAGCTGGTGTGATAACTGAAATCCAAAGGCAGATTACCGCTCTGATTCCCGATTCCTATGGTTAAGGAACAAAATCCGGCTTCAAAAGCAATGCAATTTAAAGGAGGAGATTGATTATTGGTAATATCCTGATCGCTATTCAGCAGAACTTCGGCAAAAATATCATAAGTCCCGGGAGTTGTAGGAACCCACAATAATGTCTGAATAAGAGTTTGCCCTGCTGAAACAGGATTTCCATTCGCTGTTGCCAAAAGTTCTCCATCTCCTTTTTTGAGGTTAACCGTGTAATTATCCTGATCTTCATAGCCATAGTTATTAATCTTCACCTGAACTTGTTCCGTAGCTCCTAAAGTAACAATTTTATCCGAGATAATTTCGGAACAGGCAAGGTCGTTGGCAATACCTTGAGCCGTATAAGTAATTTTTATTTTAGGATATTGACCATTAAGAACAAAACCGCTTGCAGGTGGGTTGGCAGGATCTAATAATTGAGTGTCGTGATAAGCATTCCGTGCTCTTGTTATCGTATCTGTCTGACAGTAAAATTTATCACTGGAAGAAAAATAACCGCTATCCATAGGTCTTTGAACCATCAAAACCAGCGTACCGCCTGTATAATGAAACAAGGAATCAAGCTCTATATTTATAATATGCATACCGGAAGGATAATTAACCTCCCCGTCAAAAACTAAAGATAGTTCTGTAGAAGGAATCCAACCGGCATTTAAGTTGGTAAGATTCGTTGTTCCCATCCAAATTCTGGTGGGCTTATTGTTTAACAAAGTTACAAAATTGTTGTAAAAAGCAACACTGGAAATAGTTCCTTGTGCAAAACCCAACTCATTTTGATAATATAAACACTCAAATAAAGAGTTATGATAGAAGAAATCCAGAGGGATTCTTGCTGTTTGAGTTCCCGAACCAATAATTACTTCGTCAGCAATTAGACCTGTCCAGACAAAGGCGATACACGCTATCAGCACAGCTATTTTGTTTATCTTGCTCATCCTAAACTCCTTATTCATTAACGGACTGTCAAATTACACTTGATTATTAAGCAACTTTCAAACCGAATTGAAATAAAATTGGATTATTATCTGGATAAGGTGTTACTTTTATAAACACAAAAACTAAAAGTTATGCTTCCGATTACTTTCCAAAATAACAAAAGCCAGTGCATATCCTTTTTCATGCGCTAAACTAAGACAGATATTATTTACTTTTAGCTCTTTTGCCAGTTTTTTTGCCCCTCCGGAAAGGTTAATAGCAGGAGAACCTGTTTCCGAATTTACAATTTCAATATCCAGCCAGCTGACTTTTTCATTCCAGCCGGTTCCCAATGCTTTCATAACTGCTTCCTTGGCTGCAAAACGAACCGCAAAGGACTGAAAAGAATTTGCTTTTTGAGAACAATATGCAATTTCAGAGGGAGTGAAAAGTTTTTCACAAAACCTGGAATTTTTTTCAATGGCTCTTTGAATACGTTCTACATCAATAATATCACAACCAATGCCTATAATCATTGCCAATTGCCCCTTTCCAGTTCCAGTAACTTTTTCTTGATAGCAATTCCAGCACCATAACCTGTTAATTTTCCATTGGAACCAATAACCCGATGACAAGGTATGAGAATAGGAACAGGATTTTGATTTAATGCTCTGCCTACAGCTCTGCTTGCTTTAGGATTATCTATGCGCTGTGCTAATTCCTTATAAGATATTGTTTTACCATAAGGTATTCGCAACACTTCTTCCCAAACCATAAGTTGAAAAACAGTGCCCGTAGCAAAAAAGGGAAGATCAAACTCTTTGCTTCTACCCGTAAAATAAAGGTCAAATTGGCGGAATATTTCTCTTTCCAAAGCTGTGGAAGGTTGGCTGGAAACCTGAGCAGAACAAAAATTGATGCTCGTAATGGTTTCCTCTTCTATTTCCAACAACAGATGGAAAGAGCTATCAGGACTTTTGTAAAATACTCTTTCTGACATATATATCTCCGGAAGGTTGACATCCTTGTCAACCAAATTCATCGTTAAAAAAGCTCGCTTTAACAACATATCCTCTCATAAATGAACGACGGGGACGTCGTTCTTCCGGAAGGTTAATGTCCTCGTCAACCAAAAACCCCGGAAGGTTGATGTCCTCGTCAACCAAATTCATCGTTAAAAAGCTCGCTTTAACAACATATCCTCTCATAAATGAACGACGGGGACGTCGTTCTTCCGGAAGGTTGATATCTTCTCATAAATGAACGACGGGGACGTCGTTCTTCCGGAAGGTTGATATCTTCTCATAAATGAACGACGGGGATGTCGTTCTTCCGGAAGGTTGATATCTTCTCATAAATGAACGACGGGGACGTCGTTCTTCCGGATGGTTGATGTCCTCGTCAACCAAATATCAAATATAATGGCAGTAACCACTCCCGACTTTCCTTATTCTCAGTTCCCCCGCCATTTATTTTCATTCTTCCTTATTAAGCGGAGGAACAGCGTCCTCTGTCTACACAAAATAAAGCCCCTTCCTAAAATATAAGAAGGGGCTGAAGATTAGTTTTGAATGTAACTACACAGTGAATCTTCTTTTTTCTTTGATTCTTCCTGCTTTACCTTGAGCACTACGAAGATAAAATAGTTTCGCTCTTCTTACCTGTCCATGGCGAATAATCTCAAGTTTATCAATATTTGGAGAATTTTGAGGAAAAATCCTCTCTACTCCAATGCCACTGGAGACCTTACGCACAGTAAATGTTTTAGATACGCCGGCACCTCGTTTTTGAATAACGATGCCTTGAAAAACCTGAATGCGTTCTTTGTTACCTTCTTTAATTTTATAATGGACTTTAACGGTATCACCAACACGATAATCCGGTAAGTCAGTTCTGATTTGGTCTCTGCCAACTTGTTGCAGAATATCCATTTGGGTTCCTCCCCTATATATACTCGGAAGGGAAAAAACCTTATGCAAACAAGGATTGAACGGATTAAAAAAAGCGTTTTCTCTATCCCGTTCGGGCATTTATTTACTTCATTAAAAACATTGCTGTCATAAAATAAAATCGGAGGGAAAAGAATTCCCCTCAGGCAAATTCCCTGCTCACATTATTAGATTTTGGTTTCTTTCTTCCTGCTTGTTTGTTTTAATTTTTCAAATCGGGTCTGCGGGTTTCGGTTAAATGTTTTCCCTGCTCAAGTGCCCAGTTCATTACTTCTTTATGATTTCCACTAAGCAGAACTTCCGGAACGCTTAAGCCCAGAAAAATTTCCGGTCTTGTATAACAGGGAAAACCAAGCCCCTTATCACAAAAAGAATCACTATTGGCACTTTCCAAATCACTCAGCACTCCTGGCAGTAATCTACTTACTCCATCTATAAAAGCTATCGCAGGAATTTCTCCTCCGCTCAAAACATAATCCCCCAACGAAATTTCATCCGAAACACAAAGATCACGCACTCTTTGATCAATTTCCTTATAGTGACCGCAGAGCAGGATTATGCGTTTATAGAAAGTATAACTCTCTAAAATCTTGTGAGTTAGAGGACGCCCCTGCGGAGTAAAATAAACAACTGGAGCATTTCCTTCCTCTAAAATTTCTGTTAAAGCAGAATAAATCGGCTGTGCTTGAATAACCATTCCAGGAAAACCACCATAAGGATAATCATCAACTTTATGGTGTTTATTTAGAGAAAACCGACGATAATCTGTCAGTTGAACCTGCAGTAGTTTTTTTTCTATCGCCCGGGCAATTATGCTGGTGTTTAAAAAGCCACTAAAGGCATCGGGAAAAAGAGAGAGGACTTCAAAGGTCATTTCTTTTTTGCTTCTGCTTTATAAAGAGCAATTAGGTCTGCAGCATTTTGCAGAATAACACATTGGAGATTATCCATTACCGTATCTATATAATACTCTACAAACGGAACCAAATATTCCGTTCCCTGGTTATCCACAATCTGCAAAACATCCTGCGCTCCGTTGAAAAAAAAGTCCTCTACAATTCCCAATTCCTTACCCGCAAATATAACCTGGTAACCCAAAAGATAATTAAGAGATGATTCTTCCATCTTTGTTGCGGTTTCATCTATGGCAATTACTACATCTTTGTGCAGAAATTGTTCTTCGGAAACGCCTTCTTCCTTTAGTTTTATCCAGGTTTTATTATCTTTCCGCATTCTCTCACTGATAGTTACATAAAACACTCTATCGCTGTTAAAGATCAAATACAGATCCTCAAGCTCAGAAAACACACTTCTGTATTCCGGCTTGATCATCACAGGATGAAAGCCATCGCTATTCTGCCTACCCAGTTTGCCGATTCCGATTAAAAAGGGATCTTTCATTTACTCGATAATTTCGAGCTCGGCACGCTTCCCCTGTTTTGTGCTAACAGCATTAATTATGGTTCTGATGGCACTTGCGGTTCTACCGCGTTTGCCGATAACTTTTCCAATATCTGATTTGGAAACCCTAAGCTCATAAAGGGTAATTTTGTCGCCAGTGATCTCGGTAATATTCACTTCCGAAGGATCATCAACCAGAGCTTTAACAATGAATTCAATGAGATCTTTCATTTTTCACCTCAGTTTTCTTTTATACTTTATTCTGCTTCCGCAGTTTTCTGGTTCTTGTTTTGTTTACTATTATGCCAAATTTGTAAGACACCTGCTTTGCGTAACAGGGAACGAACTGTATCTGATGGCTGTGCACCAACGCCAAGCCAATAAAGAGCACGTTCTGTATCTATTTTCATTTGGGAAGGATCGGGCTTGGGATCATACCAGCCGATGGATTCAATATATTTTCCGTCCCGCTTTTTTCGTGAATCAACAGCTACAATTCGGTAAAAGGGCTGATTTATAGCTCCCATCCTTCTCAATCTTAATTTTACCATTCATTCTCCTCTTTATAATGAACATAATTATTTTCCATTTTTTCCTTAAATTTTAGATACCTTATTTATGTCAAGATAAATTTTTTAAACCTTTCCTGTAATTGTCTGCTAACGCTTTAATGACGACCAATTCCATAATAAGTAAAACCCATATCCTTAACCGCTTTAGGATTATATTGATTCCGACCGTCAAAGATAACTTTGTTGCGCATAATTTTACTCATCCTTTCAAAATCGGGATAACGAAACTGGTGCCATTCCGTTATCAGTATCATTGCTTCTGCATCTTTCAGGGTTTCATATTCGTCGGCACAAAGAGTTACGGAATGATTATTGCCGAAAACCTTTTTCGCTTCCTGCATAGCTACTGGATCATAAGCTTTAATAGTAGCTCCCATTGCTATTAGTTCATTGATTATTACAATAGAAGGTGCTTCACGCATATCATCTGTTTGCGGTTTGAAAGCCAAACCCCAAACGGCAAAGGTCTTACCTTTCAAATTGTTACCAAAATGAGCTCTCACTTTTTCCACCAAAACCTTTTTCTGCTCAGCATTAACTTCTTCCACTGCTTTTAAAATTCGCGGTTCATAGCCAACTTTACAAGACATATTAATGAGCGCTTTGATGTCCTTGGGAAAACAACTTCCCCCATAACCCACTCCGGGAAAAATAAATTTATAACCAATACGCGAATCACTACACATTCCCTTTCTCACTTCTGCAATATCTGCATCGTAGGCATCACAAAGACGGGAAATTTCGTTGATATAAGATATTTTTGTAGCCAGAAAAGCATTAGCCGCATATTTTGTCATTTCTGCTGAACGAATACTCATTATCAAAACACGGTCATTTGTTCTGCAAAATGGTTCATAGAGAGTTCTCAGAATTTCTCCAGCTGCGGGTTGATCCGTTCCAATCACAACTCTATCCGGACTCATAAAATCATCTATAGCAGAGCCCTCTTTCAGAAATTCAGGATTGGAAACAATACTATATTTTATATCCACACCGCGAGAATTAAGCACTTTCTCAATTTCTGCGCTCACCAAATCAGCTGTTCCCACAGGCACTGTAGATTTATTAACAATTATTTTGGGTTCGTTCATACAGGAAGCAACTTCCTCAGCCGCAGCAATAACATATTGTAAATCTGCAGAACCATCTTCCCCTGGAGGAGTTCCTACAGCTATAAATATAATTTGTGATTCCTGAACTGCCTGTTTAGTATTTGTTGTAAAACTTAATCGCTTAGCAGTCATATTGCGCAGAATCATATCTTCCAAACCGGGCTCGTAAATAGGAACTTTGCCTGATTTCAGCATTTCTATTTTGTTTTCATCCTTATCTACACTGATTACCGTATTCCCCATTTCGGCAAAACAGGCACTTGTAGTTAAGCCAACATAGCCACTTCCTATAACAGCTATTTTCATTTTAGCTCCTTAAAATATTTTATAACTTGGGAAATACCTTCGCTAAGACCTGTTTCAGGTTTCCAACCTAAACCCTTTTTTGCTTTTTCGCAGGAAAGCAGAGAACGATGTAAATCTCCCTTTCTGGCAGGTCCGTATTGCGGTTCCCGGTTTATTCCCAATTGCTTTGCTATTGCATAATATAAATCTTTAGTAGTTGTCGGAATACAAGTTCCAATATTGAAAACTTCCCCCTCTCCTTTTTCCAGAGCAAGTAAATTGGCTTGAACAACATCCCCAACATAAACATAGTCCCGAATCATTCCGTCCGGCTCATTCTCATAACGATAGACAGTTGGTATTTCATCTTTCAACAGTTTTTCTGTAAAAAGCGATACCACTCCTGCCTCTCCCTGGGATATTTGTCTCGGTCCGTAAACATTGGCATAACGCAAAACCGTGTAATTTAAACCGTATTGATGACGGTAAAAATATAGATAGTCCTCTCCTACACTTTTATTTATCGCATAAATGGAAAGGGGCTTAGGATTATATTTTTCAGATGTAGGATATTCTTCCGCCTCGCCATAAATAGCTCCTCCGGAAGAGATATAGATAACTTTTTTCACTCCTGCTCTAAGGCAATTCTGCAATACATTCACCCAACCATAAACATTGTTTATTACATCCAGCAGCGGATTTTCAATGGAGAGAGGAACGCTTATTTGAGCAGAATGATGATTTACAATATCGGGCTTTTCTTTTGCAAAAACCTCGCTTAAACTCTCAGCACAAATATCCATTTCGTAGAAAATCGCTTTAGGATTGATGTTACGCCTGTTACCAGTTACCAAATTATCTACAATAACTACTTCGTGACCTGCTTGAATATAGGCATCTGCTACATTGGAACCGATAAAACCTGCTCCTCCTGTAACTAATATCTTCATTTGTCAATCTCCACAATTTCAAATTCACCAATAATCTTGATGTCTTCAGTTTTTACTTTAACCAGCACTGCCTGCCTTAAAATATTTACCTGCAAACGCACTTCCGTAAGTTTGGATTGGTCTTCAACTACACCTCTGATGCCTTTCAAGGGTCCGTTTACAATTTCCACTTCCAAACCCTTTTCCAGCCAAAGACCGGGTTCCATTGCCACATTTTTCTGCCTTCCATAATAGATTGCCTGCAATTCATCAATCAGTTCTTTTTGAGCATTCACTTTCAGAAAATTTACAGAATAACCTGATATCTGCAATTCCTGCCTGCCTTTAAAATCAACCCCTGCAAATACATAAGAAGGGAAAAGCACTTTATTTACATCTACTTTGCGTCTTTGATAAACCCGCTTGGATGTATATTGAGGCAGGTAATAAGTTATCTGATGCTGTTTTGCATAATCGGCAAGTTTCTTTTCACAGCGTGGTTTTGTATGCACTACAACCCATTTTCTTTCATCTGTGAAAAGCTCAAGTTCACCGTAAAGTTCATCTACATAGACCGGTTTATGCGTAGCCATCTTTAATAGCGATAATAATCCTGTTTATAAGGTCCTTCAATTGGCACATTAATATATTCTGCCTGTTTTTTGGAGAGCTGAGTTAATTGTGCTCCCAGCTTGGGAAGATGTAAGCGTGCTACTTCTTCATCCAATTTCTTAGGCAAAGTATAAACATTTATCTCGTGCTCATTCTGCCAGAGTTCTATTTGCGCCAAAACCTGATTACTGAAAGAACAGCTCATTACAAAGGAAGGATGACCTGTGGCATTACCCAAATTAACCAATCTTCCTTCCGAAAGCAAAATAATCGCTTTATCATTAGGAAGTTTTATTAAATCCACCTGGGGCTTGATATTCACTCTTTCCACTCCTTCCATTGCATAGAGTTTATTTACCTGAATTTCATTGTCAAAATGGCCTATATTGCACAGAATAGCATTGTTTTTCATCTTCAAAATATGGTCAACCCGAATAACATCACAATTTCCTGTTGCTGTAATAAAAATATCCGCTATTTCTATCATATTATCTACAGTATTCACTTCGTAACCTTCCATCGCTGCCTGCAATGCACAAATAGGGTCTATTTCACTGATTACAACTCTGGCTCCCAAACCACGCATTGATTGTGCACAGCCCTTTCCCACATCTCCATAACCGCAAATCATAACAATTTTACCGGCAATCATAATATCCGTTCCTCTCTTTAAGCCGTCCGCGAGGGATTCTCTACAGCCATAAAGATTATCAAACTTGGATTTGGTTACCGAATCATTTACATTAACAGCAGGAAATAACAAAGTGCCTTCTTCCCTTCTTTGATAGAGACGATGAACTCCCGTGGTTGTTTCTTCACTAACTCCCCTTAAGCATTTTACAACTCTATGCCATTTGCCAGGGTCTATAGTTAATTGATGGATAAGCAATTCCTGCACAATTCTCATTTCTTCAATCTCAGCATCAACTTCAGGAAGTTTTCCTGTTTGTTTATATAATTCTTCCAAACGGTAGCCCTCGTGAACCATCAAAGTTGCATCACCACCATCATCTACAATTAAATCTGGTCCTTCTTCCCAGGAAAGTGCCTGTAATGTACACCACCAGTAATCCTTCAGGGTTTCTCCTTTCCAGGCAAAAACCGGAATTCCTCTTTGGGCTATAGCCGCTGCTGCATTATCCTGCGTAGAAAAAATATTACAACTTGCCCAACGCACTTGAG
>Ga0302251_1000438_pt1 | contig 39425 bp, 30 predicted proteins | sample AAG_RA_Gln_MG_FD_193534 | JGI IMG/M metagenome (GOLD analysis project Ga0302251, IMG submission 193534) | Enriched activated sludge microbial communities from anaerobic digester in WTTP, New Holstein, Wisconsin, United States - AAG_RA_Gln | ecosystem: Engineered > Bioreactor > Anaerobic >... | reverse complement strand
GACTCTGACCGTTCCGAGAATGATACGATCTGCCACGCCACGGGTCCAGGCCGATCGATTCGGCCTATTACACTTAGCCGACTACTCGGCCTGGACCTACACTCCACAACATACAAGAATGACAGACGCGAGGTATCCCGGGCGGAGCCCGTACAGGCGCAGTCGAAGTGCGCCGTCGAAGTTTTTCTCGCCGTCATTCCGAACGAATGTGAGGAATCTGCGGTTCATCCCACCCGCCGCTTGCGGCGGGAAAAGCAACCGCAGATTTCTCGCTACGCTCGAAATGACACGGTTTACGCTCAGTTAGTCGATTTAGTTGGTACAGATGGGTTGGGAACCCGCCCCTACCCGAATCCTGAATCCTGACCCCTGAATCCCGCCCCCTGTTACCTCAGCCGAACCAACCGGTCGCCGGAATCCAAGGCGAATAGCTGAAGCGCGCCGTCGTTCGTGACGTAAGCCACGTCCAGAGGTTTCTCAACCATCGGGTCGCCGGCGCAAACGCCGATGGCGGTTTTGAGCGTTGATTCCAAGCGTATGTTGTCTTCCGAAACGCGGTACTCCAGCACCTGTTTACCCTCGGCATCGGAGACGGCGAAACGAGCTGTTCCGTACGGTTCCTTTATTGTCGCAAGACCCAATTGGCCGTCTTTACTGGTTGACGCCTGCAGTAGCGGGTACTGCTTCACCATCTTCAGGCTGGCGCCGTCGAAGGTCAACTCTTTCAGGTATGCCTGGCCGCTGTCGGAGCGGTTCGCAACCCAGAACGTTCCGGGCGAGTTCGGATCCGCCGCGATGGTCATCGGGATGAAGGACGGTTCTTCGTACTTCGCGATGTACGTCGTTTTGTCGTCCCACACCACGATGCGCCCGTTGCCGGTGTCGGCAATTGCCACATACTCCCTGCCGTTCACGTTCAGGCAGGCCAGGCCGCCCGGATTCCTGAGTTCGCGCATTTCGGCCCTGTCGCCGACCATTCCGGCCGTGCTCTGGGCGTTGAACCGCAGTTCGCGCGCGCCTTCGGGGAAAACGCGGCCGTCCACAATCAGCGTGGTTCCATTCTTCTCGATGATGCGGACCGTGTTGTCGCCGACCTCGATGCTGTCGCCGGGATTCAACTCGGCGGCTTTCCTGTCGTCGCTCAGCACCAGCGTCTGGCGGTCGGTTCCCGAAACGGACTTGCAGAAGAAGTCGTACATTTCGTTGCGCACGTCGTAGGCGCCGGTCGGGTTGGGAACGGCCACATCAAAGCGGTAATCGGGCCGTGTGTCGGAGGACGCCAGCGTCACATAGAAGCGTTTCGGGTCGGCAACCGACTGCACGACCTTCCGCGCGGTGTGTCCGAAGCGGTAGTGGTAAAAGAACTCCTCCGCGGGGGTGGTGCCGTCAAAGACGACGGCAAAGGGGTTGGCGATGCCGGCGTTGGTAGCCACGACCAGGCGGCCGTCGTTCATCGCCGAAACGCCCTTGCCATTTTTCAGGCCGCACACCGAGATGCGGCGGGGCAGGCTTTCACTGTTACCGGTCAGGCGGGTGATTTCGTAGATGGCGCGGAACCGGTTCGCCTGGTAGCCGTCCTTCTCCGCCATATCCTGTGTGATGGGCGCGGAATCGCCGCCGGCCGTGAACTCCATCAACTTCGTGCGGACATACGCCGGTTCCCAACTGCGGTAGAGAGCGTACTTGCCCTTCGGACCTTCCACGTTGATGGTAATCTTCGTGCCGCGGACGGCGCTAACGAGTTTGAAGTCGGGCTCCGGCGCGCCGGGCGCGTAGTTCGTCTTGAAGTCCCACGTCCATTCATTCGGATTGACAAGGCTCTGGTACAGGAAGGTGAGCCGGCTGTGGCTGTTGATGTCGGTGGTGCCGATGATGGCGGCGTCCTGGTAAGAGCCGATCTTCACCGTGAACAGGTGGGCGTTGTGGTCGGTGAGTCCGTTGTTCTGATGGCCCCAGTAGTGCCGGAAACCGTTCTTGTCGGGTTCGCTGGGCTTGCCGAAGAACGAACTGATGTCCCAGCGCCCATCCGCGCCGGCCTTTGCGGAACCGATGGGCGTGGCGCGCGAGTCGCTCCACCAGGTGATTTCGGCACCGGGGACGGGCTTGCCGTCCCGATCCAGAACGCGGACGTTCACTTTTTTCGGCACGACGGTCCACCACGGTTCCATACCGGAGCCGCGTGCGCCGACAAGGTACTGCCGCATCACCTCGACCGCGTTCGGGCCGATGATGGCGTGGCCGGAGCCGAACAAATCCGGCCCCCACAGATTGGTGCGCAGGGAGACGGGAGTTCCGTCCGCCATCCTGACGTGCCTCAGCCACACGGGCATCACGTAATTGCCGTACAGGTCACCCAGCGGGTGGAACAGGTGCCCGGTTTCGTGCAGTTCGGCCGCGTAACTCCAGTCATACTTTTCCCACGACTGGTTGTCGCCCCACCAGATGTCGAGTTCGCGCCAGCCTTCCCACTTGTCCTGCACGGTTCTCCACGCGGCCAGGCGTTTTGATTCTTCCTGTTCGGCGTCGGGGAAGCCGATTTCATAACCGTCGAAGTACATCCGGTGCAGAACGTCCTCGTTCTTCATGGTCCGCGAGCGTTCCCACACGCAAACCTCGGTGTCGGCGGTCTTGCGCGACAGGTATTCGAGACTGCACGGATCGCCTTCAACCGACGGAACCCGGTTGCCCAGGTTGGCGTTCTCGCGGAAGATGGGGTGGAAGGTCATCGCCACGAAGGCGGCTTCATAGCGGTTGTTGCGCAGGGTACGATCGCCCTTGCTGTCCAGTTTTGCCACCAGCCAGCGCTCGCCGACCTGATCCAGGTTCGCCTTCATCCAGATCGCTTCCGGCGACACCTTTACCAGCCCGTACGGCCACGGCCCCTGTACGCGCGCCTTGAGGTAGGTCGGATTAAGCGGGTCGAACGGCGGGATGGGCTTGTTGATGGTGATGACGCGGTCCGGCTTGCCCATCGTCAGCGGATTCGTGTCGGCGTTGCGGTACTTCGAGCCGAACCAGACGGTCAGTTTCGAACCGGCCGGGATGGGCGTCTGGCCGTTGTTCTTGATGGCGATGTCGTAGCCAAACGTCTCGCCCTTCAGCGGCCATCCGTAGTTCGGTGCGCCCTTGCTGAGCGAGAAAATGGGGAAGCGGGCCGTGAATGCGATTTCGGCGTCGGGCCGCGGGTCGTAGCGGTGCGTCCTGCGGTCGGCCGATGTCAGCTCCTCGTCGATGTAGCCGAAAATGCGTCCGGCTCCGACGGCGATGGCCGTCGCGTCGGATGTTATACGGCCCGTCATCGTGAGGCTGGGTTTTTCACCGTCGAATCCGGGCAGGGGCTGGCCCGAAAGGGCGCGTCCTGTGTAGGTGGGTCCTTCCTGCTTTTTCGTGCCGGGCCGAAGGGGCGCGGACCAGACGTTGTACGTGCCCGGCTTCGATGGTACGGCGAGAGTCTCGAAACCGTCCTTGGTAAAATCGGCCGAGAAGGTGAGCCGCGGGTTGGGCGAGGACAAGGCGGCGGTGATCACGGGGAACGGTTTGCCGGCGTCGGCCCGCATCAACTGAATGCCCTTCGGAGATACGAGCCCGAAGCCGTCGCGCCCATCGCCCCAGAAGTCGCCGCTCACCAGCCCGGCCGTATCGTTCGGCACGGCCCACATGGCGAGGCGTTTCACGGTGGGAGCAGAGGGTGTCCCGGAGACCTCCCAGATCTCCATGCGACTTTCCCTGTTTGAGGTTGTCAGCGCCAGCAGGTGGTCCTTCTTCGTGCCCAGGGGATCGCCCGCGGCCAGTTGAACCAGCGTGCCCCTGAATGAGATGGGCGCCGGTTTCGACCACGTCCACGGCATAGAGCCGAACATCTCCGGTGCGGAGGCGAGCACCAGATTGTTACCGGTCTTCGACTGAGTGACCAGTGCGGCGTATTCCTTGCCGGTGGGCTTGGGGAAGTAGTTGCCGACAGCGACACCGCCCGGGACGACTGCGTTGTAGCGCGACCCCTCGTCGACCCATCGGCGGAGCCATTCGGCATTCTTCACACGGATGGGCGCTTCGTACGCGCACAGTCGCGAAACCTTGGCGCCGCGCTCTACGGTCACCATATACGGATAACCGGAACCCCAGTGAATGGGGCCGGCTTTTCCGGCGGTCGTCAAGGCAAGAAGGATCAAACATGCCAGAGCCGGGCGCGTAATATTCATCTATGTTTCTCCGCTAGTCGACGGACTTTGTAGTCGTTTCGGATTCAACGGACGTCAACAGGGTGATGTCGTCAAACAGAATCCGTGAAGAATGTTTTGTGTGGCTGACGTTGTCCAGCAGGAAAACCGTGTCCCACTTGATGGGGTGGTGGATGACTCCGTCCTGCGGGCCGCCCCAGGAACCGACCTTTGGATCGGTAAGCGGCATCGTAATCCATCGCCAGCCTTTCCACGTGATATTGCCGTAGGTGGGCTGGTAAACCTGGTTCTTGGCGTCGATGAAGCGGCACCGGACGGCGTCGCCCTTCCCATCGCCGTAGACCCACATCCCGACCGCCACGGCGTTTTTCGGGATGACGGTCGTTTTCGGTTGGACGACGAAGTAACACCAACCGGCGGGGAAGTTGGCGGTCAGGTCGGCCACGCCGCCGCGTTCGTTGCTCTTGTAGAGTCCGAGTTTGCACGTGCCGACGAGGTCCGGATTGCCTTCCTTGCGCGCGGTGAGGTCCTTCAGCCCCGATTTCAGGTCCTCGAAGTCGTAAAGCGTTGTGTAGGTCACGGGTTCCAGTGATGCCACCGTCTTCCGCTTGCCGTCGCGCACCAAAACGCCGAAGGTCCTGGCGCCGGACGCCGGGAATTTGGCTGGAATGTGCATAACGTGGCGTGTCGTCTTTTTGCCAAGTGGCGACAGGGTGACTGCCTTGCCCAGATCGGCGCCCCTGGCGTCAACAAGTCCCACCATGACCTTGTCCTTCGGCGGACCGCCCGGCATGTCCAGCGTCACCTCCACCGCATTGCCGCCGACAAGGCAAGCAGTAACCGTCATCGGTTCCATCAGCACCATCGGGACAACCGACTTGACGGAGATCACGCGCCCGTCGCTCTGCATCTGCTGTACGTTGGCGGAAGCCGCCACGTTGCCTGTCCGGTTCCACAAGCGCACGGTGGTTGAAACGGCCTTGGATTCCCCCGGACCGAGGGTGACTTTCACAGTTGAGGGCACAACCTCGCCGCCCGGGATGCTGAACTGGGCGGTATACGTGCGCGTGTCGAGGCTTGTGTTTGAGACGATAAACGGCGCGCTCAAGGCCTCGCCGGCCGATATCCGGCAGAAAGGCGGCAACCACATCCAGGACGCCTGGGCGTTCATTACGGGATTCTTGCCGAGCAGAACGTATCGCGGCGAGTCATTGAAGTAGATGGGCGCGTCTCCCACGGAATCGACGCGGGTGACTTTGCCGAGCATGTCGACCACGCGGCGGGCGGGGCCGGGGACCTTGTAGCCGCGCGTGGGGCCGGTAGTCCACATAGCCAGGGCGGACTCGCCTTTCGCGTTCTGCAGGAGCATCACGAATTCGTCATGCTTGTTCACGAGCATCCGCGACATGGCGTATCCGCTGAGCGTCTTTGTCATCACGAGGGCGGCCTCGTAGGCCGGTTTGGGCTCCAGATTGGGCCGAACCGAGCCGAAGTGGTGCTCGTTGTCGTCCGGGTCGTTCCCGTCTTCCTTCCAGTCGTACCAGATACTCAGGTGAACGCCGGCCATGGCGTTGGTCAGTCTCTGTCGGACAAGATACCGCGCCTGCTGGATTTCCGGAATGCCGGTCTTGCTGTTGGTGCTGTAGCCCCACTCGCCGCTGAGGATAGGAACCGGGCGTTTCGGTGAATACTTCGAAATGAGGAAACGCAAACGGGCGTAGTCCTCCACGGCAGTTTCCGGCGGTCCGCCCCGGTACGGGTGCACGCTCACGGCGTCCGCCCACTTCAGCGTGCCGAGGCGGAAGACCATATCGATGTAATCCCACGGGAACGCGGCGAATGCGCCGACGAGGAGTGTGCAGTCGGGATCGGCCTTCCGCATGGCCGGCGCGGCGTCGAGAACCAGTGCCGCGTATTCGGCGGGATTCGGCTCGGCGCCCCAGAACTGCTGAAGGTTCGGTTCGTTCCAGAACTCCCACATCACTCCGCGTCCCTTGTAACGGGCGGCGGCTGTGGCGGCCCACTTCGCGAAGGCGGTGCGGGCTTCCTTCTGTCTCGGCGCGCCTTTCTGGTACAGGTCATTGCCGTAATCGAGGATGAACAGCGGGCGAATCTTGCGCTTTTCCAGATCGCGGACCAGGATATCGTACTGCGAGAAGTCGTAAACGCCTTTCGTCTTCTCGGTGCGGGCCCAGATAAAGTCCATCCGCACTGCTTTGTACGCTTCGGCCAGTTTGTCCAGTTCGCCGGGTTGTTCCTGGGTGAAGTGGATGTTCACGCCGAACGGTTCCGGGAACGTGGGCAGGGGCAACGCCCCCGGACCGGCGGCGACCCGGGCGCAACACAGAACGCCGAACAGCGCGACAGACAGGACAAACGCTCGCGTCATTTTACCCTCCACTCCAGAATGCCGCCCGAGTATCCTTCGCGGAGTTGGACCAGCAACCGGAGGTCCCGGGTTGTTACCGTGGGGAAGGTGGCCGCGTTGAACGCGTTCTTTTCCACTCCGAATCCGGTTCCCTGGACGTCCTTCCACAGGCGTCCCTCGCGGTACTGAACCTTCCAGGATGCGGGAACGCGGCAACCGCCTTCGGGACCGTCGTCGAACCAATAGACCTCGCACCGGGAAACCTCTTTGGGCTCGGCGAACCGCCACGACACCCATTCCTCGCTTCCCTTGTGGTCCCACCAGGTGAACCTTGGAATGGACGTGTCGTAACTGCTTGCGGGCACGATGCCGTCGCTGAGAGCCTCGATGTTGTCGAATTCATAGGACGCCGAGTGAACAGACGCCTTGGACGCCGGCCACTCACGGGCGTCAGGTCCTTCACCGATGACGGGGAACGATGATATCCGGAGTCGTGCGCATCCCATCGGAATCAAGATGACATCCTGTTCCGGCCGGTCCGAACGAATAGGGCTCGGTTGCAGGACATCGGCCAGGCCGCGGCGCATACCCCAGTTCGGGATAACCTTTGCCTTCGCCTTGATGATGATTGGAGCGGCTTCCGGAGTGAACGGCTGGCTGGCGACCGTTCCACGTTTTCTGCTGACCTTGAAGGACCGGACCGGATCCTTTTCATCCAGCACCAGGCCAACGTTCCACGACGTGGTCGGGAAAACCTCGGATGCCGTCCATCGGCCTTCCTTCCACCACGGCTTCCACTCCTCGCCGATTTTCAGCGAGAAGGTCAGAGGCCCATAATCGACGGACACGGCGTTCTTGTTCTTTGTCCACGTCCTCACGGCGAGTTCCATCGGGAGGGTCAACACAACCTTGTCGCCGGTCTTCCATGTGCGGTCTATGAGAATCCAGGCAGAAGGCTCCGGCCGGATATCCGCGCGTTTTCCATTGACCGATACCTTCGCGCCGGCGCACCAGCCGGGAACACGAAGATACAGCGGGAATTGAACGGATGCGGAGGGATTGACCGTTAACGTGATTTTGTCGGCGAACGGGTAAGCGGTCTGTTCGACGATGGACACATCCACGCCGGAACCGGGACCGGCTTTCGCATTGACAACGGAATCGGAATAGAGCGTTGCCGCGAGGCCGCCGCCGCGCGTCGCCATCCACAGGTGCTCAGCGTAGTAGGGCCAGCCCATCGCCACGTTGTGCTGGCAACAGCGGAAGGAGCGCGGGTCATAAGCGAACATATTGCCGCCGTTTTCGATGCCCGGCGCCTTGCTTTCGCGGTCCAGTTGCGGCTGGTTCGGGCCGGTGAGGTAGTGCAGGGCGCGGTGGTCGGCGGTCAATGAAGGCGGCAGTGAGTTGAAAGCGATTTCCTCGCAACGGTCGGCCTGCAAGGTGTCGCCGGTGAAGCCGAGCAACATCTCGAAGGCATGCATGAACTCGACCCAGGTGCACGTTTCGGTGCACTGGCGGGGATCGGTGTATCCCTCGCGGCAGTTCTCGTCCGCGCCAAATCCGCCGCCGGGTACCTGTCCGTAAATCGACATCACGGCCTGGTAATTACGTTCGGTGGCGTCCCGGTGTTTCGGATCGCCGCTCAGCAGGTGGTAGATGGCCGGTTCCTTGAAGCCCTGGCTGATGTTGACGCCGTGCCAGTTCGGCACTTTCTCCGTCCAGGGGGCCGTGCAGGAATGGACCTTCCTGGCCGCGTCCAGCAACCACGCCTCGCCGGTGCGGTTGTACAGCCAGAGGATGCTCTCCAGGTTGTCGCCGCCGCGCATTTTGTCCCAGTAACCGGGAAGGATGTCGCCCGGCTGGTCCAACTGCCAGCGGAAGTAGCGGGTCAAAAGCGTCAGGACGCGCTTGTCGCCGGAGTACTCGTAATACGACTGCAGGACGTTCAGCATCGGCATATTGGGCCAGAGATCCGGCTTCGTTTTGTTTTCCCGCGGGCCGAAGTAGCCGTCCGCTTCCTGGGTGGAGATGACGCCGTCGATCCACTTGCGGGCCTCCTTGATGATACGCTCGTTGCCCAGCACGTAACCGAGGTCGCCGAAGCCTTTCAGCCAGTACGGCAGTTCCTCCCAGCCGTTCTTGCCCTTTCCGTCGGGGGAGACCCACGCACTGGTTTCGTATTCGAGCCACGGGCTGAGTTCCGACAGGCGCCCGACGAGGCCTTCCGCGTCGAGTTGCAGTTGCGTCCTTAGCCAACCCTCCGGCCGGATACAGCCGATCGGCAGTTTCACCAGAGGATTCGGAACGAGCGGGGCCCGGTTGGCGGTGTAGTGGGCTGTGCCTTCGATTGGCGGCGTTTTAACGGTCGTCACCCGGTTCTGAGCGTGTGTGGAGGCTGTGACTGCGCACATAAAGAATGCTCCCAGGAAAAGTACGGTTGATTTCAAGTGAGGTTCTCCGCTGTCTGGATGCCGATGCACCCGGTTCACCGGGAATACAGGATGTATCCCTCAACGAAAGTATATGCCCCGGCGGGCGGAAGTCGGAACCAAAAACAGGCACCGGTATCCGGACAGGCCGGATACCGGTGCCGCAGGATTGTGCTTTTCGTTACGGATTCAGCAGGCGGTAGGTGATGTTCGGCACGTTGGTGATGATGCCGGCCACGTTCAGGTCCAGCAGACGGCGCATCTCGGCCTCGGCGTCAACGGTCCATACGTAAACCGGGAACTTGCGCTCGCGTGTCCACTTCATGTAATCCTCGTTGACCGTGGCAGAGTGCGGCACCAGGCCGTCAATCTCCGGCGCGATGGTCGCGGGTGTTTCGCCGTAGTAGATCAGGGCCGTGGGAATCTCAGGCGCATACCGGTTGACGGCGGCCAGGCAATCGGCGCTGAAGGAGGTGATCAGGACGGTTCGTTCCGTCTTCGACTTGCGCACCATGTCGCAGATGGCTTTTGCCAGCGGTTCCGGCGGCGTGCCCTGATCCAGTTTCATCTCGATATCGAGCAGAAGGTCGGAGCATTCCTCAAAAACCTTGTCCAGGCGGGCGATAGGTTCTCCCTTATAACGCGGATCCTTCCAGGAACCGGCGTCGAAGTTCTTCATTTCGTCCCACGTCAGGGCGGAAACGAGACCCTTGCCGTTCGAGGTGCGGTCGATATTCGAGTCGTGCATGCATACGGCCACACCGTCCTTCGTCAGGCGGGCGTCCAGTTCGATTCCGTCGGCTTTCAGTTCGCGGGCCAGTTTGAAGGCGACGAGGGTGTTTTCGGGAGCGAAGCCCGAGGCGCCGCGGTGTGCGACGATCAGCGGGCGTTTCGATGTGAACCAGCGGGATTCGGTTTTCATGGTTTGGACCAGCTGTTCCCTGGAGATGGCGGCATCCCTGGCTTTCGCGGCGTGACCGCACGGTGTGGCGGCGGCAAACAACGCCAGACCGAGGGCGGTGTGCAACAGGTGTCGGTTCATCTGGGGGGATACTCCTTTTGAGACGAATAATGGGGCGAAGAGCATGTCCTCACCCCTTAACTCTATGCCCCGTCCAACGCAAGGGAACAAACAGCACGCTTAAGCGGCGGGTCAAATGCCGGAAAGGGCGCCCTTGCGGACGCCCTTTCATTCGTTCTGTCGGTATCACAGGATGGGCACAGCGTGCTGTGCCCCTGCAGGACACCGGGCAGGGGCACGTTGCACGTGCCCCTGCCGTTATCAGTAGTCGTAGTCCTCTCCGCCGCCGGCGGGCATCGCGGGCTTCTTCTCGGGCTTCTCAACCACGATGGCCTCGGTGCTGAGGATCATGCTGGCGATGCTGGCCGCGTTCTGCAGGGCGGAGCGGGTGACCTTCACCGGGTCCACGATGCCGGCCTTCACCAAGTCGACATACTCTTCGGTGCTGGCGTCCAGGCCCTTGCCCCATTCGAGACTGCGAACCTTGTCCACGATGACGGAGCCTTCAAGGCCCGCATTCGCGGCGATCTGGCGCAGAGGCTCTTCCAGGGCGCGGCGAACGATGTTCACGCCCACGCGGTATTCGTCGTCCTTGGAAGCCTTGGCCAGGGAATCCAGTTCCGGAGCGATTTTGACCAGGGTGGCTCCGCCGCCGGGGACGATGCCTTCCTCAACCGCGGCGCGGGTGGCGCTCAGCGCGTCCTCGAAGCGGTGCTTCTTTTCCTTCAGCTCCGTTTCGGTCGCGGCGCCGACTTTCAGCACGGCAACGCCGCCGCTCAACTTGGCCAGGCGTTCCTGAAGCTTCTCGCGGTCGTAGTTGCTGTCCGTGGTTTCAATCTGGGCCTTGATCTGGGAGATGCGGCCGAGAACGGCTTCGCTGGTTCCATTGCCTTCCACCAGGGTGGTGTTGTCCTTGGTGACGACGATGCGCTTTGCGGCGCCGAACATATCGGGCGTGATGTTCTCGAGCTTTATGCCGAGGTCTTCGCTGATGAACTGGCCGCCGGTCAGTACAGCGATGTCGCCGAGCATAGCCTTGCGGCGGTCGCCGAAGCCGGGCGCCTTGACGGCGCAGACGTTCAGGATACCGCGAATCTTGTTGACCACGAGGGTGGCGAGGGCTTCGCCGTCGATGTCCTCGGCGATGATCAACAGGGGCTTTCTGCTCTGGGCAACCTTCTCCAGCACGGGCACCAGGTCCTGTGCGCTACTGATCTTCTTTTCGTAGATCAGGATGGCGGCGTCTTCAAGAATCGCTTCCATGCGCTCGGGATCGGTGACGAAGTAGGGCGAAATGTACCCCTTGTCGAACTGCATTCCCTCGGTGAACTCGAGGGTCGTATCGGTGCCCTTGGACTCTTCGACGGTGATGACGCCGTCCTTGCCGACCTTGTCCATGGCCTCGGCGATGTAGTTGCCGATTTCCTTGTCGTTGCCCGCGATGCTGGCGACGCTGGCCACTTCTTCCTTCTCGGTAATCTGGATGGCCTTGTCCTTCAGGATGCCGACCGCTTTTTCAACCGCGGCGTCGATGCCCTTTCGGATCGCCATCGGGTTTCCGCCGGCGGCAACGTTGCGAAGGCCTTCGGTGACCATCGACTGCGCCAGAACGGTGGCGGTGGTGGTGCCGTCGCCGGCCACGTCGTTGGTCTTGCTGGCCACTTCACGCACCAACTGGGCGCCCTGGTTCTCGAACGGGTCCTTCAGTTCGATTTCCTTCGCCACGGTCACGCCGTCCTTGGTGATTGTCGGCGCGCCCCACTTCTTGTCCAGAACAACATTGCGTCCGCGCGGGCCGAGGGTTACCTTCACGGCGTCCGCCACTTTGTTCACGCCGCGCTCAAGGCCGCGACGCGCTTCCTCATCAAACAAAAGATCCTTTGCTGCCATATTCTCCTCCGAAGTTTTTCAGATAACCCATCCGCCGTCAAAGCGGTTGAGGATTGATTACTCTTTGATTGCGTAGATCTGATCCTGGTCCAGGATCACGTACTCCACGCCGTCCACGGTCACTTCATTGCCGCCGTAGCGGGCGTAAATGACCACATCACCAACCTTGACGTTGATGGGGGCGCGTTCGCCGTTGTCCAGCATGCGGCCGGTTCCCACGGCGACCACGGTGCCTTCCTGCGGGCGCTTCTGCGCGCTGTCCGGCAACAGAATTCCGGAAGCGGTGGCTTCCTGGGCCTCGCTGGCCTTCAGTACTACCTTGTCTCCAATTGGCTTGATCACAAGCAACCTCCTGTAGGGTGTTAGCACTCTCAAGTCCTGACTGCTAAGTCCAAGTATGTTATGGCAAAAGAATCAGCGCCTGTCAAGTGCAGGTTTGCGCTTGATTCCCAGAAAAAGGCACAAGGGCCCATGACGATGTGTATGGTATAATGGATGTACGCTCGGAACACAGCAGACGCTGTGCCTGTTTGTGTGCCCCCGGAGGAAACAGTTGAAATTGAAGTCTGGTTGGCTTCTTGTGGCGATCCTGCTCGGCGTGATTACCTGGACCATGACGTCCCAGAATCTGCGCGAACAGAGGCCCAAGAAAGTCGACATGGTAACCTTTACCGCCGCCATTGAGAAGAAGGCCCTGAATCCCGTCGAGATTTCCGCCGACGGAAAACGCATCACGGGTTTCTACAAGAACGGTTCCCAACCTATCTACACGGATCTGCTGGACTGGCAGGCCGCCCAGAACGACCTTTACGGGAAACTGCAGAGGGCGAAAATATCGCCGGTGGTGAAACAGCCGACGATACTGGAGCAGGCTATGCCGGCGCTGTTCTCGATCATCGTGCCGATCCTCATCATCGGGATCATGTGGATGTTCATCATGCGCCAGGCCCAGTCCGGCGGCAACCAGGCGCTGAACTTCGGCCGGTCGCGCGCGAAACGTCTGGGCGAAAACCTGTCCAAAGTCACATTTGCCGATGTAGCCGGTGTCGACGAGGCCAAGCAGGAACTGGGCGAGGTTGTGGAGTACCTGAAGAACCCGAAGAAGTTCCAGGCCCTGGGCGCCAAGATTCCGAAGGGCGTGCTGTTGCTCGGCCCTCCGGGATGCGGCAAGACCCTGTTGGCGCGCGCCGTGGCCGGTGAAGCAGGCGTGCCGTTCTTCCATATCAGCGGCTCCGACTTTGTCGAGATGTTCGTCGGCGTCGGCGCTTCCCGCGTGCGCGACCTGTTTGACACTGCCAAGGCGAACCGCCCGAGCCTCGTCTTCATCGACGAAATCGACGCGGTCGGCCGGCAACGCGGCGCGGGCCTCGGCGGCGGTCACGACGAGCGCGAACAGACGCTGAACCAGTTGCTGGTCGAAATGGACGGCTTCGATCCGAACACCGGCGTGATCCTTCTCGCCGCGACGAACAGGCCGGACGTCCTCGATCCCGCCCTTCTCCGTCCGGGACGATTCGACCGCCGCGTGATGGTCGATACGCCCGACCTGCAGGGACGCCTTGCCATCTTGAAAGTCCACGCAAAGGACAAGCCGTTTGCCGAGGACGTGGATCTGGAAACGCTGGCGCGCAGAACGCCGGGATTCTCCGGAGCGGACCTTTCGAACCTGATCAACGAAGCCGCCCTGTTCGCCGCAAGGCAGGATAAAACGCGGATTGATATGGACGATCTGGCCGAATCCATCGAACGCGTGATGGCCGGGCCTCAGCGCAAGAGCCGACTGCTAACCGAACGCGACAAGGAAAACGTGGCCTACCACGAACTCGGGCACGCCATCGTTGGGCACGAACTGCCGGACGCCGATCCCGTGCACAAGGTGAGTATCCTGCCGCGCGGAATGGCACTGGGCTACACGATTCAATTGCCGGACGAAGACAAGTTCATGCACCGCAAGGGCGAGCTTCTGGACGAGATAACGGTGCTTCTCGGCGGACGGGTAGCCGAAGAAATCGTGTTCGGCGAAGTGGCCACAGGCGCACAGAACGACCTGGAACGCGCCAGCGACCTCGCCCGCCGCATGGTGATGGAATACGGAATGAGCGACGTGCTGGGACCTCTCAGCCTCGGCAAACGCCACGGCAACCCGTTCCTGGGCCGCGACATCATGGAAGAGCGGAACTACGGGGAAGAGGTAGCCACGGCGATCGACAAGGAAGTCCGGCGCATCATTGACGACTGCTACGCCCGTGCCCGTGATATCCTCACCGCCCGTCGACCGCTGATGGATTCCATCAAGGACGTGCTTCTGGAACGTGAGATTATTGAGCGTGAGGAGTTCGAAACGCTGATGGCCGGTGGAACTCTCCCGCCGAAGCCTCTGCCGGCCGCGACACCGGAACCCGAGGAAGGGGAGAAGGACCGGAAGACGGACGCCGTTCGCACTCCGACATTGCGCCCCGAACCGGCGTAGCCGGATAGTACTTAGTTTAGGAGCCCCGCCCACGCGGCGGGGCTTTTTCGCATTTGAGAGGATGAGGAACATGCTTGAGGCATGCTGAGCGGAGCCCGAAGGGCGTAGTCGAAGTGCGCCGGCGTCCTTCGACTACGCGCGTTCCTCGCTCCGCTCAGGATGCCTCAAATACGGTTGATACAGCCGGAGATCACAAGGTGCGCGACTCACGCCTACAGACCGGACAAACGGCGCAGAAGCAGAGCGGCATCGGCAATGGTGACCAGACCGTCGCCGCCTTCAGGGTCCACGTCGCCGCGTGTTACGGTGTTCATGTTGCCGGCAACCAGTCCGGACGCCATCCGCAGTCCGGCAAGCGCGTCGGCACGTCGGAAAATCGTGTCGCCGTCCACATCGCCCCAAAGGGTGGTATCCACCAGAGTTTGACGGCCGGATTGGACCATCCACGGGCCGGGTTTCTGATAGTAGACGGGCACGTAGAAGTTGTTGGTCGCCTTGCGCGCTTGCAGGTAAGCCACCGAACCGGTCCGCACGGGCAGGCGGAAGTAGCCGTGATTGGAGTGGTCTTCACCGTCTTGTATGTAGGAGTTCTGGCTCGGTCCGGCGGCGAGGACGCGGTTGTCGGAGGAGAGGGCAATGATGACCGCGCCGTCGAGCGGAACCGTGCGGGCCGTGTCGGACCAGGCATGGCCCGAAATCCAGCCGGCGTTGCCCGTAAGGGAGATGCTCAACGTGCGGGTGTCGTGCCATTCGCTGACGGTCGGACCCGGATTCGACACGGGTTCCATCGGCACCACGCTGAACCGGAACTTCAAGGCACCCTTGGGAACACTGCTTTCCAACCGCAACCAGATCCAGCCGGACCACTTCCCTTTGGCATCGGTGGTCACACGGCGCTGGACGAAGTCCCACGCTTCCTTCTGTCCCACCCACTGCATCGTTTCCGGATTGTAGTTAACGCCGTAATACGGTAAATCGCCGGGTGAGAAAGTGCCCTTGATGGCGTAGGTGTTGTTCGGATAGCCGTTCTCTATGCCGCAACGCACCGCATGAACGGTCAGCCCGTCCGGAAAAAACGCCTCGGGCATCTCCAGGACGAGCACATCGGCTGTTGCCAGCATCGGGGAAGCGGCCAACAGGAGAAAAATGACCGCTTCCGCAATGATTCGGGCCGCTTTCACGGGCGTGTCACCGACCTGTGGCGTAGTAATCCGCGTACAAGCCCCAGCCGGACCAGGTGGACGGCAGGTCCTTGGGTGTATACCAGTCCGCTCCGGATACCACCTCCACGTGCCCGTCGGCAAACACCGTTGTCAGCGAGCGGGTCTTGGCGTCGCGTCCGTGCCACGTTCCGGCTTTCTGCTGAAGGTTGCTGAACGTGCTGAGAGGGTCGGGCACCTGGTCGCAGAGCAGAAAGACGCGGTTCGGGAACTTCAGGCCCGCCAGGCTGAACGGCTTGTAGACGTAGTTGCCGTCGGACGTGGTGGCGCCCCGGAAGGAAACGCGCACGTGCCAGGTGTAACTCGAGTTGTAACCCTTGAACACGTTCTTGTCGGCGGGCGGCGGAGCGTTCAGATAGCCGCGATCGCTGGGGCACTGCCACACATCGGCGCTTTTCAGGTATTTGCCGATGGGGCCGTCGATCTTTTTCCAGTTCGTGGGGTCCATGAACCGGTTGGCGTTCTGAAGGTACGGAATCGGCGGAGTTGCGTTGCGCATCGACTGCCGGTACTCAATATCGATGTAGTCTCCCGCCCTTGGGAAGTAGCCGTCGTTGTCGTCGCAGTAGAAGAGAACGGCTTTTCCCAGTTGCTGAAGGTTCGATGTGCACGTTGTCTGTTTGGCGCGTTCGCGAGCCTTGGCGAACACGGGAAACAGAATCGCTGCCAGAATCGCGATGATCGCGATGACAACCAGCAACTCGATCAGCGTGAATGCTCGGCGTTTGTTGTTCTTGCTCACGATGGTTCTCCTGATGTAAGTAATCTCCGTGCGGTTTTCACAACCGGTTGGGATCGGCCGTCCCGTTCCAATATCCGTTGTCCGGTTTTCCGTCCCGGTTGTAGTCATCCATCCGGCTCAGCGTCATGGCCTCGCTGTGTCCGTCCGCGAAGCCGACGTTCACCCGTCCGTTGTGCCTTTCCACGGGCCACGCTCGTTCGCCGTATCTGGCGCCGCCCTCGGTTCCGTCGCCGTAGTAGCCGGCGGAGTTGCCGCTTCCGCGGGCGCTGGACAGCGGCGGATCGATGATGTACTCGCCAGCGGTGATCGTGCCGTCGTCGCGGCGAACACCGGTCGTGTCAGCAAGTGCAATGGTTTCGGCAGGCGCCTTGATGCCGGTAACGCCGGCGGCCCACTGAAGGCGCGTGTTTCCCAGGTACTGGAAGTTATACCCGAAGCCTCCGTAGTACCGGTTCTGGTCGTGTGCCCACTTCTTTTTCAGGACCGGGGCTGTGGCGCTGGGGCAACTGAACAGCGCCTCGCTTTTGACATAGGGAAAGATGTAATCGGCCCATCGGGTGCGCGGAAACTGAGTGGACGCCGATGAATGCATCGGGTACCGTTCGTTGTCCGCCGCGTACATGCTGACCGCCAGTCCCAGTTGACGTATGTTGGAATGGCAGGCGCTTCCGCGAGCCCGCTCCCGGGCTTTGGCGAACACGGGGAACAGAATGGCCGCCAGTATCGCGATAATCGCGATAACGACCAGCAGTTCGATCAGTGTGAAGGCGCGTTTGCATGATGATCCGACGAAAGCCATAGTGAACGTTACAGAAGACGGCACTTGGGATAGTAGCCGTACTGACTGTCTGATATTTCCCTCTTGACCGGCTTACTGCTGGCGGCATGGCCGTCGGCATACACGAATGTGTTGGCGCCCATATGCTGGGGCTTGCCCCAATAGTCCTGCACACCAGGCTTTCCCCAGTTCCAGTAGTAGTAGGTTCGGCCGTTCTCCACCAGCGGATACCACATCGAGTACAGGTAGATGCCGTCGCCGAAGAGCGCGATGGACGAAACGTCCTTGAGGTCCTTCAGGGTGTGGCGCTTGCCGTCGATGCCGCCAATGGCGATCTCGTTGAATGCATAACCCAGGAACGGCACTTCCTTCGTGTACCAGGTGTTCACGTCGGGATGGGCCGGGATGGCCGCGTTGCTGAGGGTCCAACCCGTGTAATAAAACTCCTCACTGCTGATCTTGCCCGTGTAGGAGGAAGGTTTGCCCTTGTGGCTGGGGCACTGGAAGATCTGCGCGTTCCTGGTGTAAGGAAACAGGCAGTGGAACCAGAGGCGCGTTCTCAGCGGGCTTGCCGAGTACGGATTGTACGGCAGGCCTCCGTCGTAATCCTCGGTGTAGTTGTTCAGCGCAAGGCCGATCTGCTTGCAGTTGGAGAGGCAGGCCGCCATTTTGCCCCTCTCGCGCGCGGTCGCGAACACGGGGAACAGAATGGCCGCCAGGATCGCGATGATCGCGATGACGACGAGCAGTTCGATCAACGTAAAGGCGCGGCGGGACTTCATGGTGTCCTCCATCTGGTATGAGGCCGCAACAACAGCCGCGCGACCGCGGACGCGCGTCGCGGGCGTATACTCTATATTTATACCGCAAATGCAGGCGAAGGTAGTATTACCAGGCCTGATTGCTTGCTTGGTAACCGGCGAGGAGTCACCTTGACGTTGGACTTACCCGAACGTTCGGAGGTACTGAGACAAAGAATAGCGGACGAGATACGGGCAGACGGCCCGGTCTCCTTCGCCCGCTTCATGGAGCGAGCGCTGTATGAGCCCGGATTGGGCTACTATATGTCGCAACGCCCCGTGACATCGCGACGCGGAGACTTCCTGACCGCCCCCGAAACGCACCCGGCGTTCGGCGCCCTTCTGGCTGAAGGCGCGCGGGAGTACGCCGATGTTCTGAACGTACCGGAGTTCACCGTGTTGGAACAGGGCTCCGGCTCCGGAGCGCTGGCCCGATCGTTTATCAAGCGATGGTCGGAAACCACACAGCGTTCTCTTCGATATGTGATGGTCGATTTCCATACCTCCGGGATCCCCGCGCCGCCGGGAGTTACGATTATCACCGCCTCTTCGCTGGATGAAGTGGATCCATTCGAAGGTTTGTTCCTCAGCAACGAACTGCCCGATGCGTTTCCGGTTCATCGTGTGCGCCGTCGCGGCGCCGCGATTGTTGAGGTGTATGTAGGCCTCCACGACGGTGACTTCATCGAGATCGAGGGACAACCATCTTCACCGGAACTGGAAGAGTGGCTGGATGCGGCCGGGATCGTGCTGGCGGACGGGGCCGAAATCGAGGTCAACCTGCAAGTCGAGCCGTGGATGCGCCGGATATGGGAACTCCTTGCGCGGGGAAGGGTCATCACGATAGATTACGGCTTCGAATCGGACAGGGTATCCCGGTTCCCGCGCGGAACCCTGCTGGCGCACTACCGGCACACCACCAACGAGGACTACCTTCAACGCGTGGGCGAACAGGACCTGACGGCCCATGTGTGCTGGACGGCGTTGGAGGAGATTGCCCGACGCACAGGACTCCGTATCGTGGAGCGGGTGACCCAGAGGGAATACCTCTCGCGACTGGGCTGGAAGGAGTGGGGCATGCGCCTTCTCCGGACCCCGTTTGTCACCGAGGCCGAACTGGAATCCTTCGACAGGCTGGGAAGTCTGGCGGAAGGAATGGGCGGAAATGGCGTGCTTGTTCTGGATAAATAAGCGCCGTGCCCCGGCGCCATGGACGAGCCGCTGATACCGTTGCAGGTTGACACCTTGTTCCGCGGGGTCCACATAATAATCGCGGCTTGACGCGTAGATACCACGCGTGATGCAGGCGTGTCACAACGTCTGTCACGAAGCTCCGGAACGGCGCGCCCCTATTATGGCTAACGAAATTCTCAGGATGTCGGCTTACGCTGTGGCTTTGCTGGTATACCAGCTGGTCGCCGTATTGCTCATGATCCTGTGGTTGCGCAAGATTCTGGGCCGTATCCAGAACCGCTACGGCCCAAACCGCGTCGGCCCGCGGGGATACGCCCAGACGGTAGCCGATGCTCTGAAATTGTTTCTCAAGGAAGACGTTATCCCGTCGAAAGCCGACAGGCTGGCGTTTATCCTTGCCCCCGGCATCGTCTTCTTGCCCGCCTACCTCGTTTATGTGGTAATCCCGTTCGGTCCAGGTGTGGTCGCGGCGGACCTGAACGTGGGACTGTTGTTCATATCTGCCATCGCCAGTGTGGGCGTTATCGGCTTCATCGTTGCGGGTTGGGCGTCGAACAACAAGTACTCATTGTTGGGCGGGATGCGGTCGGCGGCGCAGATTGTGTCCTACGAAGTGCCGCTGGTGCTGGCGATGATTGCACCGGTGATCCTGGTCGGCAGTCTTCGGCTCAGTGACATTGTGAACGCGCAAACCGGCTGGTGGTTCGTGCTCATTTCGCCGATTATGGCCATCGTGTATCTCACGGCCGGCCTGGCCGAGGTCAACCTGACGCCGTTCGACATGGTGGAGGCCGAGTCGGAACTGGTGGCGGGTTTCAGCACGGAATACAGCGGTATGAAGTTCGCGCTGTTCTTCCTGGCGGAGTTTGCCAACACGTTCACCACCTCGGCAATCCTGACGTGCCTGTATCTCGGCGGTTGGCATCTGCTTCCGTTTGACCTGTTCGGCGTGAACAGCTGGATGGGCGGCGCGGGGATGCTCGGCCGGCTTGCCGCCGTGTTTGTGTTCCTGGTGAAGGTCTGGGCGGTTGTGTTCTTCACGATGTGGATACGGGCCACCCTGCCGCGCATCCGCGTGGACCAGTTGATGGAATTCGGCTGGAAAGCGCTGATTCCCATCTCGCTGGGCGGAGTGCTGGTGAATGGACTGGTGATTGCTCTTCCGTTTTCGAGGAGCGCTCAATTCGGTATGCTGGCGGCGTTGAACTGGGCGCTGTTGGCGCTGGCGTTGGCATTGGGCAAGGGCAAGCGCGTGACGATGGGATCGCCACGAAAAGGAATTACGCGTGTTACGGTACCTGAAAGAAGCCGGGTATAGCCTGCTGAGTATCGTGAAGGGTTTGGGCGTTACGGCCGCCAATGCGCGCCGCAAACCCGTCACCATTCTGTACCCGGAGGTTCGCCCCAACCTGGCGCCAAGGTTCCGCGGACTGCCTGAAGTGGATATGGACCTCTGCATTGTCTGCAAGATGTGCGAGAAGGTTTGTCCCACCCAATGCATTCTGATCGTGGAGAAGCCAAGACCGGCGGCGACCGAAGAAGCCGATCCCGAAGCGCCCAAAACGGCGAAGAAAAAGGAAGCGTCAGTTTTCGACATCAACTCGGCTTTGTGTATGTTCTGTGGCTTGTGCGAGGAAGCGTGCCCGACAAAGCCGGTGAAGGCCATCGCTCTGCACCACAACTTTGAGGTGGCAAAAGCGAGCCGGGATGAACTGGTGTACGGCATCGAGGAGGAAAAGGTCCTGGCGCCCGCCAACCCTCCGAAGGGGCGAGGGGAGTAGCATGCCACCAACGACGACACAAGATATCATCTTCCTGGCGCTGGCGTTTGTGACGCTGGCGTCCGGGATCGCGGTCGTCTTGTTGCGAAACCTGGTGCACGCCGGCTTGATGCTCGGCCTGTCGTTCTTCGGCGTGGCCGGCCTTTATCTGCTGTTGCATGCGGAATTCCTGGCGGTGGCGCAGGTGCTGATTTACGTGGGCGCCATCACGGTGCTGATTCTGTTCGCCATCATGCTGACCCGGCAGGTGGTAGGCGCCGACACGGCTCCTGTGTCCACCCAGCGCCTCGTCGGCTTCGCCACGGCGCTCGCCGTGTTCCTGGTGCTGGTCCGTTTCATGTACCGCAGGGAATGGCCCGGCATCTTCGACAACACGGAAGTCCTGAACGCCCCGACCGTGCTTGGCCGGCAGTTGCTGACAACATACCTGATTCCGTTTGAAGTCGCGTCCATCCTCCTGCTGGTGGCGCTTGTTGTGGCAATAGTGCTGGCGAAGGAAGAAACGGTCGTCTCGCTGACGCCGAAGTTGAACACGATTTACGAGGAGACAGACAGCCCCGCGAAGGAGGAGGAGAAGTGAGTCATCAGATGACGCCTTACCTCCTGGTCGGCGCCGCGTTGTTCTGCGTCGGCATTTTCGGCGTTCTGACCCGCAGGAACGCGATTGGCGTGCTGATGTGCATCGAACTGATGCTGAATGCGGCGAACCTGAACCTGATTGCATTCAACCGGTTCCTCGGGCCCGCCGGAAACACGCTGACCGACGGCGCCGTGCCGACCAACTATTACGGACCGCTGTTGGGCGGTCACGCGTTCGGAATCATCGTCATCACCGTGGCGGCGGCGGAGGCGGCCATCGGACTGGCGATCATCATCACGGTTTATAAGAACGCCAAAACCATCAACGTGGACGAAATCAACTGGATGAAATGGTGATTGCCCCATTCGGGCACGCTGACATCTGACCAACCGATATGCTGGAAAATGCCTACTGGATTGCGCTGATACCGGCGCTTTCCCTGCCCATCAACCTGGCGCGCAAGTTCAAGGAGCCGATTCCCGGTTACATCGGATCGGCCCTGGTCGCGGTCGCGTGGCTGTGGTCGCTGGCCATATTCTTCACCACGATGGGCGCTACCGAGGCCTACCGCGTCACTGTTCCGTGGATTCCGGGCGCTCCATCCATCTACATCGGATTCCAGATTGACCACCTGACCACGATGATGCTGTTGGTTGTCACCACGGTCAGCCTGATGGTGCATATATACAGCATCGGGTACATGCATGGGGACGCCCAGTTCAACCGGTTCTACGCTTTCCTCGGTCTGTTCAGCGCGGCGATGCTGGGCGTTGTGCTGGCCGACAACTTCCTCCTGCTGTTGATATGCTGGGAACTGGTCGGCTTGACCTCGTACCTGCTCATCGGATTCTGGTACGCGAAGCCCTCGGCGATGAAGGCCGCTAAGAAGGCGTTTGTTGTGACGCGGTTCGGCGATCTGGGCATGCTGATCGCGGCGGTGCTGATGTGGCGCGAATTCGGCACGTTTGATTACGACGCCATCTTCCGTGCCTTGCCCGAGGCCAGCGTTGTCATCGTGGGCGCGATTGCATTCCTGTTGTTCGCGGGCGCGGTCGGCAAGTCGGCTCAGTTTCCCCTGCACGTCTGGTTGCCGGACGCTATGGAAGGCCCGACCCCGGTTTCCGCATTGATCCACGCCGCCACAATGGTCGCCGCGGGCGTCTACTTGACCGGCCGCGCGTTCCCGCTATTCGAGTACGGAAGCCTGCACACGTTCCAGTGGGGCGTTCAGGGTATGCTGACCATCGGTGTAACACCTTTGGGACTGGTTCGGTGGCTTGGCGTTTCCACGCTGTTTCTGTGTGCCACCATCGCCGTGGCGCAGAACGATATCAAACGCGTTCTGGCCTACAGCACCTGTTCCCAGTTGGGCTACATGATGATGGGCATCGGTCTGGGTTCGTGGGTGGCCGGTTTGTTCCACCTGATGACCCACGCGTTCTTCAAGGCTCTGCTGTTCCTCGGTTCGGGTTCTGTTATCCACGGCTCGGGGACGCAGGACATGCGCGAGATGGGCGGTCTGGCGCGCAAGATGCCGAAGACTTACGCCACGTACATGGTCGGCTACCTCGCGCTGATTGGCTTCCCGCTGTTCGCGGGTTTCTGGAGCAAGGACGCGATTCTGGACGCGGCGCATCTGCTGGTGGGAGAGGGTGCGTGGCTGTATATGGCGCTGGGTCTTGCCGGCGCGTTTCTGACGGCGTTTTACATGACGCGGCAGATGTGGATGGTATTTTGGGGCGACTCGCACCGCAATCCTTCGATCCACGCGCACGAAAGCCCGGCCAGCATGTGGGCTCCGTTGGCATTCCTGGCGGTTCCGGCTCTGTTGATCGGTTTCGTCGGGATGCCGAAGATGAACGTCATCAAGCAGTATCTGACCGTCGATCAGAAGTACAGCGCCCAGACCCGGATTCACACCAATACCGTGGAGAGTACAGAGGATGTACAGCGCGGTGACGGACGTCCGCTGTATCTGTCCGGTCGCGCACTGGACGCTCCGGGCGTGGATCCGGCTATCCGGGCGGCGCACGGCGAAGAGCATCACGGCCCCGCATACCTGGGAGGACTGAACCCTGCCGTCGTTTACCCCGGTACGGCCGTCGCCCTGCTGGGACTGCTGTTCGGGTGGCTGATGTACCGATCAGCAACGAAGAAATCGGTGGAGCCCGCCGCCCAGCACGCCGCCGCGCTGGGTTTGTCCGCAGACCACCCGGCTCACGGCGGCCACGACGCGGAACCGGTGGACTCAGCCGGCTTCTGGCGCGATCCCTTGACCGTGCTCGGCCCCGTGTGGAAGTTCCTGGAGAACAAGTGGTACTGGGACGAGATTTACTGGGCGGTCCTGGTCGTGCCCACATTGACCCTCGCCAGAATCTTCAGTTGGATTGATAAATACATCGTCGACAACGTGGTGAACGGTGTGGGACTGCTGGGGCTGTGGACGGCGAAGTTCGCGTACAATCTGTTTGACACGTACGTTGTGGATGGTGTGGTGAACGGACTCGGTTTGCTCGCCCGCAAGGCGGGCGGAGAACTGCGGCGGATGCAGACCGGCCGCGTGCAGAACTACGCCGTCGTGATTTTCCTGGGCGCTCTGTTATTGATGATCGCCAGTTTGGGCGCGTTTCGATTGCCGAGATAGGCGGGCCCGATCGGGTTTTCGCCGGGAGGCGTTTGCGTTGGTTAACAATTCCGGAGAGCATCTCCTGACACTGATAACGTTTTCACCACTGGTGGGAGCGCTCATATTGATGATGCTACCGCGCAACAACGTGCGCGGATTGCGGGCTGTGGGATTCATCTTCTCGCTGGCGCCACTGGTATTTCTGGCGGCGCTGATGGCGCGGTTCAACTACACCAACTCGGGAGCGATGCAGTTCACGGAGTCCTACGCGTGGATTCCCGGCCTGGAAGCGTTCTACAAGATGGGTATCGACGGGCTCAGCCTGCCTCTGGTGGCGCTGACCGCCATCCTGATGCCGCTCTGCATCATCTATTCGTTCCGCATCGAGGACCGGCTGAAGGAGTATATGGTGCTGTTTATGCTCCTCGCGGTCGGCATGTTCGGGACGTTCCTGGCGCTGGACTTCTTCCTGTTTTACGTCTTCTGGGAAGTCGGCCTCGTGCCGATGTACTTCATCATCGGCATCTGGGGCGGCGCCAACAAGATGTACGCCTCCATCAAGTTCTTCCTGTACACGCTGGCCGGTTCCGTGCTGATGTTGCTGACGATCGTCGCCTTCCGCCTGAACTACGGGACGTTCGACATCCTGGAGTTGTCGCGCATTCACCCGTTTGCCGGGCATTCGTTGGAACTGCTGGCGTGGTTCGGCCTGTTCCTGGCGTTCGCCATCAAGATTCCGCTGTTCCCGTTCCATACGTGGTTGCCGGACGCGCATACCGAAGCGCCGACGGCCGGTTCCGTGATCCTTGCCGGCGTTCTGCTGAAACTGGGCGGGTACGGCATCATCCGCATCCTCCTGCCCGTGATGCCTTTCGCCAGCCACAAGATGGCCTGGCTGATGATGGTTCTGGGCGTCATCGGGGTCATCTACGGCGCGTTTTGCGCAATGGGCCAGTGGGACTTCAAGCGGTTGATCGCCTACTCGTCGGTGAACCACATGGGCTACATGGCCATGGGCATCGCGGCGGCGATGGCGGCCATTCCCGTGGGTGTCGCGCCCGGTTCCGCGCAGTACCAGTCGTTGATTGACGCGAAGAACATCGCCCTGCTGGGCGCGGTTTGGCAGATGGTGACTCACGGAATCGTGACCGGCGCCCTGTTCTTCCTGGTCGGCGTGGTGTATGACGGCATGACCCACAACCGCGACTTGGCCAAATTCGGTGGTCTCGGACAGGTCGTGCCGCAGTACCAGTTTTTCCTGAGTGTCGCGATGTTCGCGTCGCTGGGATTGCCGGGTCTTGCCGGATTCGTCAGCGAGTTCTACTGCTTCCTGGGCGCTTTTCGTATCTTCCCGCTGATGACCGCGCTTGCGGTGATCGGGCTGATCGTCACGGCGGCTTTGTTGTTGTGGACGATCCAGCGTGTGCTTCTCGGTCCTCTCAATCCGCAGTGGAAGGACATCCGCGACATGGACGGCCGCGAGAAGTGGTCGCTTGCCCCGCTGATTGCCTTGATGATTTTCCTGGGCATTGTGCCGGGATTTGCACTGGCCGCCATCCGGCCCGCCACCGACGCCATTGTCGCCGGTATCACCCAACCGGCGCCTTCGAGCCTGAATCCTGAATCCCGAATCCTGAATCCTTAGTGATGCTATCTCCCATCCAAAACTACTCGCTGATGTTGCCGGAGGTCATTCTGGTCCTCATCGGCATCGCGCTGTTGCTTGTGGCCATCTGGTCGGATGTGCCCGGCAGTAACGAGGACAATGTGTGCCCGGTCCTCGCGCTGGCAGGATTGGGGACGGCGCTGGTGGCGATCGTGTGGCTTGGAACCGTGATCATCACAAACAGCATGAGCGGCCCGATGCTGGACCTGGATACCGGAGGGCATCTTCGGGTCGACTTGATGTCGCTGTTCTTCAAGGGTATCGCCGTGGCGTCGGCCATGCTGATCGTGCTGATGTCGATGAAGTACGGCCGGCGTTTCTCGTCGCCGGGCGAGTTCTACGCGCTGGTGGTCCTGACCACGCTGGCCGTGTGTTTCCTGAGTAGTTCGGCGGACCTGGTGACGATGTACCTCTCGATGGAATTCCTGTCGATCACGTCGTACGCGATGGCGGGATACTACCGTGAGAATCCGCGCAGTTCGGAAGCCGCGCTGAAGTATTTCCTGTTCGGCGCGATCAATTCCGCCGTGATGCTTTACGGAATGTCGCTGTTGTACGGCTTGAGTTCCAGCGAGGTTTACGCCTTGTCGGCATCCACGTTGCTGGCCGACGTGGTGCGCGGCGTCGCCTCACAACCGTTCGGCGGGCTCGCGCTGGTGGCGGTGACCTTCACACTCGGCGGATTCCTGTTCAAGATATCCGCCGTGCCGTTCCACCAGTGGGCGCCGGACACGTATCAGGGCGCGCCGACGCCTTTCACCGCCTTCCTGAGCGTCATCTCCAAGGTCGGGGGCCTTGCGGTGCTGTGCCGCGTCGCGGCTCTTGTATTCCTGACGCCGAATGTTGATACCGGCAACGGATTCACCCTCACCGGTGTGGTGGCATTCGTTCTCGCACTCGCCGCCGCGCTGAGCATGTTCGTCGGCAACCTGATCGCCATCCACCAGAGCGACATCAAGCGCATGCTGGCGTATTCGGGCATCGCGCAGGCGGGGTACCTGCTGGTCGGTATCACTGCGATGAGGGGCGGGAACGAGCTCAACGGCCTGCACGCCGTGCTCATTTACGCCGTGACGTATGCGCTGATGAACCTCGGCGCGTTCGCCGTGGTTGTCGCCATCAACAACACCCTGCATTCATCGGAACTGGACGCGTACCGCGGACTGGCTGTACGGTCGCCGTGGCTGGCGGCCGCGATGGCCGTCTTCATGATCAGCCTCGCCGGAGTTCCGCCCGCGGCAGGCTGGTTCGGAAAGTATTACATTTTCGTGGCGGCGATAGACCCGAGACTGAACGGCGTTCTGCTGTGGCTCGCGATTCTGCTGGCCGTGAACTCCGTCATCGCGGCTTTTTACTATCTGAACGTCGTTCGAATGATGTATTTCGAGAAGGCGGAGGCTACTTCACCTCTCGTGGTGGACGCGCCCTTGCGCCTCGGCATCATTGCCGCATTGGCGGGAACCCTGATCTTTGGTATCTTGCCGGCGCCGCTTTACAATGTCGTACGATACCATGCCGTAATCCGGGCGGACCTGCCCCGCCTGGACAAACCGGTCGAACTTGCCAAACCAACAACCCAAGGAGAGAAGTGATATGACACGCATCGGCATGCTGAGCGCCGCCCATCTGCATTCGGGAGCCTACGGTCCCGCGCTGAACGAATTGCCCAACGTGGAGTTCGTGGGGTTGTACGACAACGACCCCGAACGCGGCAAGGAACGGGCCGAAGCGTGGAAGACGCGCTACTTCGCCGACCGGGAAGCTCTTCTGAACGAGGGCCTCGACGGGGTTGTCATCACCTCCGAAAACATCCGGCACAAGGAAAACTGCCTGGCGGCGGCGGCGCACAGGGTGAACGTACTGTGCGAGAAACCAATTGCGACAACCGCGGCTGACGCGGAGGAAATGATCAAGGCCTGCCGCGATGCCGGCGTGATCCTGATGACCGCTTTCCCCTGCCGCTTCAGCCCGGCCACGGTACGCCTGAAGGAAGCCGTGGATTCGGGTTCGCTGGGAAAGATTCTTGCCATCAAAGGTACCAACCGCGGGCGCAATCCCGGCGGCTGGTTCAACGACCTGTCGCTTTCGGGCGGCGGCGCCGTGATTGACCACACCGTGCACGTTGCCGACCTGATGCGCTGGATCACCGGCGCGGAACCCAAAACCGTGTTCGCGGAGATCGACAATTCATTCCATCACACCGATTTCGACGATACCGGCACGATGTTCATCCGCTTTGACAACGGCATGTTCGCGACTATCGACTGCTCGTGGTCGCGTCCCAAGTGCTATCCGACTTGGGGAGACGTGACGATGGAAGTCATCGGGGAAAAGGGCTCGATGTATGTGGACCTCTTCGCCCAGCACTTCCGCGTGTACTCCGACGCCACCGGCGGCGGGGCGTATGCGCCGTGGGGCGACGACATCGACCTCGAAATGGTGCGCGCGTTCGTGAACGCGATAGAAACGGGAGCGCCCGCTCCCATCACCGGCGAGGACGGCCTGGCCGCCGTGAAGGTCGCCTTTGCCGCCTACGAATCGGCAAAAACGAAAGCCGCCACCGCCTGCTGATATAAGATTGATCAGTCGAAGGGGCCCTTACGGGCCCTTTCGCACAGGTGGAGCACGGTTGCTATACTGACCCTATCAATCGTGGGAGACCGCCCGCGTCATTCTGTAGAAGGGAATCCACACAACACCAATGAAAGCGGCAATCGTCGGCGCCACGGGCATCGTGGGTCAGCAGTTCATCGTGGCCCTGAGCGGCCATCCGTATATCGAGATATCCGCCCTGGCGGGCTCCACACGAAGCGCGGGGCAGAAGTACGGCGACGCCGTGCGCACCCCGGCGGGCGCCTCGCAGTGGTTCTGCGAAGAACCGTGCGATAAGAGCGTGAAGGATATGACGGTTCAGTTGTCCACGGACCTGCGCGCCGAGGACTACGACGTCATTTTCACGGGCCTTGAGGCCGATACCGCACGCGAACTGGAACCGTTGTATGCGAAAACCACGCCGGTCATCAGCACCGCTTCCGCTTTCCGCTATGAACCGGACGTGCCGCTGTTGGTCCCCGGCGTCAATCCCGAACACGCGAAACTGCTGGATATCCAGAGGAAGAACCGCGGCTGGAAGGGCTATATCACCCCGAATCCGAACTGCACGACCATCGGCCTGGCCATCACATTAAAGCCTCTGCACGACGCGTTCGGTGTACGGACCGTGTTGATGACAAGCATGCAGGCACTCTCCGGCGCGGGCCGAAGCGGCGGAGTTCTGGGAATGGACATCCTGGACAACGTGGTGCCCTACATCCCGAAGGAAGAGCAGAAGGTTCAGCGCGAAACTCAGAAGATTCTGGGATCGCTGAATGCGGAAGGCATCGAAGACGCGCCGTTCGCCGTTTCATGCACCTGCACGCGCGTGAATGTTCAGGACGGACACACAGAAAGCGTTTTCGTGGCGCTGGACAAGCCCGCGAGCGTGGACGATGTGAAAGCCGCCATCGAGGCGTTCAACAAAGCGGTGCGCACCGACCTGCCGTCCGCGCCCCAAAACATGATCACCGTCACCGAGGACCCGTTCCATCCGCAACCGAAATGGGACCGCATGACCGAAGGCGGAATGAGCACGGTGGTCGGACGAATTCGCGAGGACCACGCGTTGCCGAACGGAGTGAAGTACGTCCTGCTGTCGCACAACACCAAGATGGGCGCGGCGAAGGGGTGCGTGCTGACCGCCGAGATGCTGGCGCGTGAAGGTTACATCAAGCGCTGATCCGGTAGGGACGGTCTAGGCCCCTAACCCCGCACTTTCTTTCTTTAGAAACGGTAGGGGCACGGCACGCCGTGCCCCTTTCTGCATCAGGTTATCGCGACAGGGCCCGTACGGGCCCCTACGGTGTCAAAAGGGCGGCCACGGAGGATCGCCACTACCTCTGGCCGTAATACGCGTCCTCACCGTGTTTACGCTCAAAATGCAGGTTCAGGAGACCGCCGCTGATTGGTTCCACTTCGGGATTCAGGGCCAGGGTATCGAGCGCCATCGCGGCGACGGCCTCCAGCACGATCGCGTTTTCGAGGGCTTCCGCGGGATTCCTCCCCCACGTGAATGGACCGTGGTTCCGCACCAGAACGGCTGGCATTTCCAGAGGCTGAAGTCCGCACGCGTTCAGCGCTTCCACGATGACGCGGCCGGTGTTGCGCTCATACTCCTCGTCGATTTCCTCGCGCGTCAGCGGGCGAGTCACCGGAATCTCACCGTGAAATGCATCTGCGTGGGTGGTGCCGAGGCAGGGAATCCAACGCCCGGCCTGGGCGAACGCGGTGGCTTTCGGCGAGTGGGTGTGCACGATACCACCCACTGACGGCCATGCGCGGTACAGGCACAGGTGGGTCGGCGCGTCGGTGGAAGGCTGAAGGTTTCCGTCGATTGCCCGAGCCGTCTCAAGTTCCAGCACCAAGATATCTTCCGGTCTCAAGGCGTCGTACGGCACACCGCTGGGTTTGATGGCCACGAAGCCGCGTTCGTGGTCGCACCCGCTGGCGTTGCCCCAGGTCAGCGTGACGAGGCCGGCCTCCGCGAGGCCGACGTTCGCGCGCCACACCTCCTCGCGCAGTTCAGCGTACTCCATCAGCTCCGCGCCTCATCGCGTATCGCCAGCAGGTCCTTCATCAGTCGCGACACGTCCGCCGTGCGTCCCGGAATGCCAAACGCGTCGTGCAGGGACTTGTACACGCGGAACAACCGCTCGTAAACAGCGACGGCTGTCGGGTTCGGGTGGAACGCGCGGTCCTCGGTGGTTGTCATCGCCTTCGTCGCTGAGGCAAACGTCGGGTGGATGCCGGCCACCACGGCGCCGGCCATCGCGGAACCGAGCGCGCACGTCTGGGAACTGCTGGTTACCTCCATCGTGCGGTTCAGGATGTCCGCGTAGATCTGCATCGCCACGGGATTCTTCACCGCGATGCCGCCGGCGTTGATGACGCGGTTCACCTTCACGCCGTATTCCTCGAAACGCTCCATGATGACCTTCGCGCCGAATGCCGTCGACTCGATGAGCGAGCGGTATACTTCGGCGGGTGTCGAGTGCAGGTTCACACCGAGTATCATGCCCGTCAACCGCTGATCGACCAGCACCGTACGGTTGCCGTTGTGCCAATCGAGCCCTATCAAGCCGCTTTCGCCGGGCTTCAACTTCGCCGCGCCTTCCGTCAGCGCTTCGTGCGAACCGGCTGAACCATAGGGCTTGACGACATTGACGAACCAGTTGAAAACGTCGCCGACCGCGGATTGTCCGGCTTCCAGTCCGTAGGAGTCCGGCAGGATGGAGCCCGGCACGATGCCGCACAGGCCGGGGATGTCCGGCAGGTCCGTGTTCAAGGGCGCGACCATCATGTCGCAGGAGGACGTGCCGAGTATGCGCACCAGCACGCCCGGGGCAATGCCGCATCCTACCGCGCCGAGGTGCGCGTCAAACGCGCCGACCGCCACGGGGATGCCCTCGCGAAGCCCCAGTTTCAACGCCCATTCCTGTGTCAGGCCGCCGGATGTGTCGGAAATTGTGTATGCCCGATCCGGCAATGTCGCCCGGATGCGCGGAAGCCGGTGATCGACTTCGCCCAGAAACTCCGCGTCAGGGTAGCCGCCCCAGGCGTCGTTGAACATCGCCTTGTGGCCTGCCGCGCACACGCACCGCTTGATAACCGACGGGTGCGTGGTTCCGGTCAGGATGCCGGGAATCCAATCGGCACATTCCACCCACGTGTACGCGGCGTCGAACACCTCCGGCGACGTATTGGCGCACTGGAGGATTTTGGACCACAACCACTCGGACGAATATGTGCCGCCGCACTTGGCGAGGTACTGCGGCCGAAGTCGTTCGGCGGTTTCCGTGATGCGGGCCGCTTCCGCGTGGCCCGTGTGGTCCTTCCACAGCCATGCCATCGCGGCGGGATGGTTCGCGAATTTTGGACGCCTGTACAGGGGGACGCCATCAGCGTCAACCGGGATCGGCGTGCTTCCGGTGGTGTCCACCCCGATGCCGGCCACCTGTTCCGGTTCGATTCCGCGTTCGCGCGCCCGCGCCATCACGGCGGTGACGGTTTTCTCGATACCGGTCAGGTAGTCGTCCGGATTCTGCCTGGCGAGGTCCGGATCGTGCGGATCCAGCAGGATGCCCGCGTCGCCGTGCTCATAGTTCCAGACGGAAGTGGCGATTTCCTCGCCGGTCCGGGCATCGACCAGCAGAGCCCGAACGGAATTGGTGCCGAAATCCAGCCCGATGGTGTACCTGGCGTCCGCCATGGTTATCCCCCTTGCGAAAGATTACGAGTGGTGATAAACTTCCCAGCCCATGTAGGTTTCGAGCGCGTCGTGCACGGCGTCCGCCACTTCCGCGCGGGTTGCGGCCACGTGGTGCTCGAATCCGTTCCGGCAGATGAACTGCAGGAGGTCCTGGAAGTCCGGAATCTCGATGACGCCGTAACCGCCGAAGGTCAGCAGTTTATCGTCGGTGAAGCGTCCCTGTCCGAGGTATGAGGTCACCACGCCGTTGATGTCGTCTGTGGAGACGCGGCAGTACGAGAACGGGCCGGGAGCCACGCGTCCCACGATCGTGCCGAACGCGTTGTCCTTGCCGACGGAACCGGCGATTATCTCCTGGAAGTCCATCTTCTGCTCCGAGAAGAAGTCCTTCGGAAGGTTGGAACAGTGGAACACGACGGCCTTGTCCGGCTCGGTTCCGAAGTTGTTGTTCCAGTCCAGCAGGGCGGCGGGACGGCCCGACGCGGCTTGCAGGGCGACCATGCCGACCAAACCGGCTATGTCCGTTTCGCACGCGCTGGGGAGAAGGCCGTTGGACATCATGCTCATCAGGGCGCACGGGACCACTCCGTAGAACTCCTCAAGCGCCGTCCAGCACTGGATGGCGGTACCGGTGAGTTCGTTTTCCGCCATCCACCGGTCGATGCCGACGCCCAGTTTCGCCATCTTGAGCAGGCCGGCCTCGGGCACGTCTTCCACGCTGGTGTACGCCCGGATCGATTCGAGTTTCGCATTCACTTCGGGCTCGGCGTCGGCCATCTTGTTGGCCCAGCCCAGCAGTTCCGCCAGGTCCAGAGTCTCCACGCTGATTCCGGAGTATTCCAGCAGTTTCTCGCTGAACCGTACCGTCTTAAACGCGGCCGGCCGGGCGCCGATGACACCGAGGCGCGCGGTTCTCAACGCCTTCACGACACGGCATGTGGCGATGAAACGCTTCAGGTCCGCGTCAAATTCGGCGCTGTTGGGATCCGTGGTATGGCGTGTCGTCAGTGAATAATCCACCCCGACCTGCCGCAGGTTGTTGCAACAAGACATCTTGCCGCAGAAGGAGTCGCGGCGTTCCTGAATCGTCATCTTCGAGCCGACGTCGTCGGTTGCCTGTATCAGCACCGGCACGTCAAGATTCGCCCATTTCAGCGAGTTCGCGATGGCGCGCTCGTCGCCGAAGTTCGGCAGGGTGACCACGATGCCGATGATCTCCTCGCGGTTCGCCTTCAGCAGTTCCGCGCACTTGCGGGCCTCGGCTACGGATTCAACCGCCCCGTGCCGCGTGTCTTCCGGAGACAGCGCCACCGGTTCCAGTCCCTGCCTCTGTACCGCGGCCAGCATATCGCGGCGTCCCGATTCGCACAAATGCGAGGGGAAGAAACCGCGATTTCCCACAATCACACCGATCTTTTCCATCTGTTTGCTCCCTCGGTAGATGATTACGCGTTTGTCGAGCCGTTCCTGTGCTCCGGGCCGATCATGGTCAGGTTCATCACGTCCGGGTCCAGCACGCGACCGGCCACGCGGATGATGTCGTCGTTGGTCACCGCTTCCACCTTGCCCACGATTTCCTCGATGGGAATGACGCGGTCGAAGTACAACTGCGACTTTGCCAGGCGAGTCATGCGATTCGACATGCTCTCGAGGCTCAGAAGAAGGGCGCCTTTGATCTGGTTCTTCGCGCGAATGAGTTCGTCCTCGCGGATGCCGTTTGCCCGGACGTCGTCGCATTCCTTTCGGCAAACGCTCAGCACCTCGTCCAGTTTGTCCGGGCTTGTTCCGGCGTAGATGGCGAAGAAGCCGCCCTCGCGGTAGGAGTGCGGGTACGAGCCGATGGAATACGCCAGTCCGCGCCGTTCGCGCACTTCCTGGAACAGGCGACTGCTCATTCCGCTACCGAGCGCGGCGTCCATCACGGCCAGCGGGTATTTGTCGTCGTCGTAGTGCGACGGACCCGCGGAACCGAGGCAGAAGTGCACCTGTTCGGTGGGGCGCTCCACGCGGAATTCGCCGTTGGTGGGCCTAACATCCGATGTCACCATTGGAGTTGTGGATCCTTGAGCAGTTCCGAGTGTCTTCTCGAACAGGCGGACGACATCCTCGTGTTTCGCGCAACCGGCGGTGACCACGTAACAGCGGTTCGGGCGGTAGAAATGTTCAGTGTACTCCAGGATGTCCTCGCGTTTCAACGCGCTGACGGTCGCCGGAGTGCCGATGACGCTTCGACCAATCGGGTGGTTGGAGAAGAGGTTCTGGACGAACAGGTCGTGCACCAGTTCATCCGGCGAGTCCTCGTAGCGCTTGATTTCCTCCAGGATGACGCCTTTTTCGCGGTCCAGTTCCCCGGCATCGTACAGCGAGTTCATCGTGATATCGCTCAGCACATCGGACGCAACGGGCAGGTGCTCGCCCAGCACGCGCGCGTAGTAGCAGGTGTGTTCCTTGTCGGTGAAGGCGTTCAGCACGCCGCCGACGAAGTCGATCTCCAGTGCGATTTCGTACGCGTTTCGGCGTTCCGTGCCCTTGAACATCATGTGTTCGATCACGTGCGATATGCCGTGGATACGGTCGTCCTCTTCGCGGGAGCCGACCCCGTACCAGATGCCCATAGCGACCGACTGCACGTAGGGAATATGTTCGGACAGGATGGTGATGCCATTGTCGAGTCTGGTTGTCTGAATCATGAAAAAAGCCCCCCTCCCCGGGGGTTGACTGCGAGTGTGTTTCCAGTGTTATGCTAGCCCAAGCGGGACATGCGGTCCAAGGTCCTGGCGGACACAAACAGGAACAGGGCCGCCCGTGGGGACGGCCCTGCGATTTTACATTTCCGTGCGGCTTGTGCTCAGCCCTTTTTGGGGCGGAAGCGGAAACCAACGACGCCGGGATTGTCCGCGTTGTTCTCGCCTCGACCGCGCGGGCCCCGGTCGCTCCGGTCACCGCGTCCCTGACCGCCGCGCGGGCCTCTGTCGCCGCGATCGCCTCGGTCTCCTCCGCGTCCGGGTCCGGCGGCCTTCACTTTCTCGCCGGCTTCCTCCCAACCGGCCAGATCGCGCCGTGTCAGGTTGATGCGACCCTGGCTGTCGACTTCCTTCACGCGAACCTCGATGACGTCGCCCAGGTTGACCACGTCCTCGATGCGGTTCGGTCGGATTGGGGCAATCTCGGTTGGAGGCAGAAGACCGTCTTTGCCGGGAACAATCTCCACGAAGGCTCCGATGCCCATGATGCGGGTTACGGTGCCGGTGAAGACTTCGCCGACCACGACTTCCTTGGTAAGCGCTTCCACCATCTTGCGCGCCATGTCGCCGGCAGGGCCGTCCACGGCCGCGATGTACACGGTGCCGTCCTGCTCGATGTCGATTTTGGCGCCGGTGTCTGCCTGGATTTTCTTGATTGTTTTTCCGCCCGGTCCGATCAGCGTGCCGATCAGTTCCGGGTTGATGCTCAACTTGAAAACGCGCGGGGCGTATTCGCTGAGTTCTGTTTTCGGCCCGGGGATGGCGGCCTCCATCACGTCCAGGACCTTCATACGGGCGTCGCGGGCCTGGTCAATGGCATCGCGGAACACGGGCTCGGGAATACCGCCGATCTTGGTGTCCATCTGAATCGCGGTGATTCCGGCCCGGGTGCCCGTGACCTTGAAGTCCATATCGCCGCTGAAGTCTTCCATTCCCTGGATGTCGGTCAGCACGACGTACTTTTCGCCGTCGCTGATGAGGCCCATGGCGATTCCGCCAACGTGCGCCTTGAGAGGAACACCGGCGGCCATCAGGCTCAGCGAGGAACCGCAGGTGCTGGCCATCGAGGAAGAGCCGTTGCTTTCCAGGACGTCGGAGACGACACGGATTACGTAGGGGAAATCCTCAAACGCGGGGAGCATCGGACGGATCGCCTTTTCGGCGAGGGCTCCGTGGCCTATCTCCCGGCGGCCCGTTCCGCGCAGGGGGCGCGCTTCACCCACGCTGTACGGCGGGAAGTTGTAATGGTGCAGGTAGCGCTTGGTATTGTCGCCCATCAGGCTGTCCAGCAACTGTTCGTCGCCGAGACTGCCGAGGGTTGCGGTGGACAACACCTGCGTCTGTCCGCGTGTGAACAGGCCGCTTCCGTGGGCGCGGGGCAGAACCCCGATCTCAGCGGACAGGTCGCGAAGATCGCGCAGGCCGCGTCCGTCCGGGCGCTTGCCTTCTTCCAGGATCAGCGAACGGACCTGTTGCTTGACCACCTTGTCGACGGCCTGCTTCAGGTCGCTGGTGCGCTCGGCGAAGGATTCGTCGGCGGCGATGACGCGGGCAACGATGTCCTTCGTCATTTCGCTGATGGCGTTCTCGCGGGCGGCCTTGTCCGGATCCTGTATTGTGCTCCGGATTTCAGCGGCGTAAGCCTTGACAGCCTCAACAGCGTCCTCGGGAACCTCCACCACCGGCGGAGTTACCTTGGGCTTCCCGGCCTGCTCGCGCAATTCCTCCTGAAGAGCGCACAGCGGTATCAACTGCTCGTGAGCCCAGGCGATGGCGGCGATCATGTCGGCTTCGGCCACTTCGTTCGCTGCGGCCTCGATCATGATGACGTCGTCCCTGGTGCCGGCAACCACGAGATCGAGGTCGCTGGTTTCCATCTGCTCGAGGGTCGGGTTGACGACCAGTTCACCCTCGATGCGCCCAACGCGAACCGCCGCAATGGGACCGAGGAACGGGATGTCGGAAATGTGCAGGGCCGCGCTGGCGCCGACAAGGGCCACCACGTCCGGCCAGTTCTGCCCGTCCACGCTCATCACGGTGCAGATAACCTGCACGTCGTTCCGGAAGCCTTTCGGGAACAGGGGGCGGATCGGCCGGTCGATCAGCCGGGACGTCAAGACGGCGCGTTCACTGGGGCGCCCTTCGCGGCGGGGGAACGAACCGGGGATTTTGCCCGCGGAGTAGAATCGTTCCTCCAGGTCGCACGTCAGGGGGAAGAAGTCCACCCCCGGACGGGGTTCATCATTCATCACGGCGGTGCAAAGGACCACCGTATCACCGAATTGGGCCACTACGGACCCGTTGGCCTGCCTGGCCAACTTGCCGGTTTCAAGCGACAACACCGTGTCGTTCAACCGGGTTTCCACTTTACTACTCATGGATTCCTCCAACGGAAGGCTGAAGGCTGAAAGAAGGTCACGGAACGAAACGGTAGAGGTCGCACACCGTTCCGAGGTCTTCTTTCAACTTTCAACCTTCACATACATGGAAGGCTGAATGCGGCGGGAAGCACGCGGGACTTCGTGTAGGCCACTTGTCCTTTGCATCTTCCGCGCTCCGCATCCAGCCTTCAGAAAATCGTCTTTCGCGATGTTTACCGTCGCAGACCCAACCGGCTCACGATTGAACGGTAACGGTTGATATCCTTCTTCATCAGGTAGTTGAGAAGACGGCGGCGTTGACCGACCATCATCAGCAGGCCGCGCCGGCTGTGGTGGTCTTTCTTGTGAGTCTTCAGGTGTTCAGTCAACTGCAGGATGCGGCTGGACAGCATCGCAATCTGCACTTCGGGCGATCCGGTGTCACCGGCTTGCGCTCCGTACTCCGCGACAATCGCGGCTTTTTCCTCTTTGAGGAGTGGCATGGTTTGTCCTCCTTAACAAACACCGGGCAGTTCGCATTCGACGGCGACCTTGATGGTCGGAGCCGTCCATGTCTGAAGCCGGGTCATCCGCTGCGAACCGCAGAAGCCCGGACCAATGTATGATAGCACATACCTGTGAACAGGATACGAAGAGGGTGTTCCCCAGGCGAAAAACAGCCTCCGACAGGCGTCGGAGGCTCCGATAACACGAATACGATATCTTCCGGACAGGCGCCGGAAGAAAGATACCCGGGATTCCTTCTCCAGACTAGGAGTTCTGAGCCAGACTGCCGCAGTTGTACTGGCCGACAGGGCCGGAAAGGCACTTCCCGCACGCGAGAGCCGATGTTTCGAACATCTGCTCACTGCGCACTTCGGGCTTCACGTAAACTTTACGCTGTTTGTCTGTCGCTTCTCGGCGCACATTCATCGATGATTCCTCCAGGGGCAAAACAGTTTGTCCCGGACGACTCCGTATGCAGACAGCGGGATCCCCAACATCCGAACCGGAGACTCACCGCCGGACCGCATCCTCCGTGTTACCGGAACGGCTCACATGCGCGCAAAGTGGCACGATGCGAGCGTACCGCAATCCATGTTCGGCGGGATTCCGGCGGTTCTGTATACCGTTCGTCCAATATGTTGTCTTTTCGGGCCTTTTCTTGTACTCTGAACGCCTAGTTCATCCGGATAGACAGGCCGATACCGTCCGGGCTGATGCCCTCGATGGTCTTGGTGGTCCGATAGTCCAGCGTGAGGGTGTAGGATTTACCAAGGGCAAAGTCCACACCCACCGATGCGCTGGGAGCAAATCCCCACTTGCTGACATAAGGCGCGTGGATGTATCCGGCATACAGGCCCATCGTGATGTACGGTTGCGCCTTCGGATTGGTGGGATTCGCGGACTGCCAGCGCAGGCTCGGGCCGATCAACCGCACCCCGTCGCCGCTGGTGAACGGCAGAAAGTCCTCGTTCAGGCTGATGTAATCGATGCGCAACTTCATGTTCGTCGCGCCGTAACCCATCTGGCGCTGATACAGGGCGGCCTGGCTGTACCACAAGGTTTTCCCAAGGGCGCTCTTGCCGGAGGAGGACGTAACGAAGCAGACACTGGGATTGAAGTAATCCAGCAGGATTTTCTCGGCCGACTGCTGGGCGCGCAAGGCGGGGGACATAACGACGAGTACCGCGGCAACAGCAAGGGACTTGCAGATATTCACGTAGTTTCTCCTGGTGGGCAGGGCCGAAGCGGCATCGGCCTGTGTCATCATCATCATATCATAGATATAACACGAATTGACACCATCTGGAGGGGGCCGGGATCAACGCCGCAAGTGCACGGATCGACGGTCTACGATCGCGACGACACCCGCCAGGCGTTCCGAATCAAGCCTGGTTAGCAGGCGCGCGAGTCTGCGGTAAACGCGGTCCTGGTCAATGGACAGGTCCTTCAGCACGACGATTCCGGGGAACCGCCTCGGAGGAAAATCGGACCGTCGCGAAAAGTCCCTGTCCGCGGTGACAAGGACGGCTGAGAGGCGAGCGGCCAGGGCGGCCACGGTTTTGTCGTCCGCCCGGGGATCGCCGGCATCCACCACCCGTTCCACGATGTGTCCGTCGGATCGCAGTCGCCGGACGATATTATCGGGAACGCAGTGGTCGGCCAGCACCTTCATATTGTTATGGTAGGCGGTCGGATGGCTCCGCTTGAATCGCGGTAGCGCGGCGGGCAACCATGAAGCGGACACGCTTTGAGGGCGTCACAGAACAG
>Ga0302251_1000437_pt1 | contig 39465 bp, 33 predicted proteins | sample AAG_RA_Gln_MG_FD_193534 | JGI IMG/M metagenome (GOLD analysis project Ga0302251, IMG submission 193534) | Enriched activated sludge microbial communities from anaerobic digester in WTTP, New Holstein, Wisconsin, United States - AAG_RA_Gln | ecosystem: Engineered > Bioreactor > Anaerobic >... | reverse complement strand
CAGTTCAGTACTATGGAACAAAATATTAGAACCACTGCCGTTGTTTTTTGCTGCTATTTCACTTGTATTCACAAGTTTTGTCAACAGCTCGTCAGTGTCGTGCGCAGTCGATTTATCTATCTGAAGTATCCCTATGCCCACAGCTATTCCGTGGATATACAGATAAGAAGACAATGTATATAATAGTCTTTCAGAGAAGGCAGTCAGTTCTTTTTCATCTTCATAATCTTTCACATAAAAAACGAATCGATCCTCGTACGTATTGAATAACACACGTTTATCATTACTATAAGCCTTTAGAGAATCAGCGATATTCCTGAGCAGAGTCTGGTTGTAATTATTCCCATAACGAAGACTCAAGACATGCATGGCAGAGAGATTGATACTCACCAAAGCGCGCTTGTATGACGAGGGTATGAGTGCGTCGCTTTCCAGTGTTTTTTCCAGTATTCCACGGTTATAAAGTCCTGTCAGCAGCATGTGTTCACTGTTGTATTTTAAGGTTGCCTCGATGTTCTTTCGATTTGTAATATCCGTAATGATGCAAACGTGGTCACCGGGCTTTTCATTTGAACTGGCAAAACGAGATATAAGCATATCGACCCAAACAACGGAGCCGTCCGGCTTGATATAGCGCTTTTCCCGCGGGTAATAATCTATCTTGCCTTTCTTGAACTGATCGAAGTATGCCAGATCGGTAGCAAGATCGTCCGGATGCGTTATCGTCGTCCAATCGGTGTTTTGCAGCTCTTCTCTCGTTCGACAGAGAATTCGTTCGTACGCCGGGTTAATATTCAAGTCATCGAATTCTTCATTTCTCGTGAATTCAGTCCCGCTTATAATAGCTATCCCAACCGGGGCTTGTTTAAATACACTGGAATAGAATTTCTCTCGGACCGTCTGGGTATTAATTCTCTTGATATAGTCATCATTTTTCTCCTTATAAGCTCTTATCAAAGAAATGATCACAAGGACTCCGGTATAAGAGATGATTCCTGGTAAAGATGAGGTCGACTTGTTGCGAATCAGGAATCCAATTGCAGTTACGAGACTGATGGAGTTAATTATCAAAGACGCGATATACCCCGGCCTGTTTCCTTTCAATACTAGGTATATCGAAATGAACATCTGTATTTGAACAAAGATTCCTCTGATTTCCGATTTGTCGAGTACGACAGACGCTATGGCAAAGCTTTTCTCTGGAAGCAACACTTGCAGTGCAGAAAGGATTATGTATGCAAGAACACTTACGAATAGAATCATGTAGCTCGTTTTTTTGTCTATACCTTTCGTTATACCAAAGCTGTCTTTTTGCAGAACATGATATATGGAGATGATGGGGATCAGCATAATAGCCGGGGCCATCTGAGGCAACTCAGAAAATACGCTGCTCAAAACGACATCGGTAATCGTTCCTAGAAAAAGAGCCGCGATGATTGATACTCTCACAATGCGGGAGTTCTTTTTTGTTACAGGAGCTGATGATTTTGCGCCCCATCTATACAAAAGCAGTAACCCTATGAGCGCATAACCTATGTAATAGGCATAGAACATCCAGTCCCAGATATTGTGTTGTGAAGTATTGGTCCAGCCAAACGCGGTTTGGTGAAGATTATATGGGAAAGGGTTCATCGGATTGGGAACAGCGAAAGCGAAAACGGAAAAGAAGGCTGGCAAATACAGACATAAGTAGAACCACCACTTTCTGAGCGAAGGGGCTCTACCCGTTATGATCAATATGAAGTGGAGTAATATCGCGTAAACTGTGCTCCAACCGACCGCCGAAATACGCCGAAAGATTTCGCATGTCGCAGCGTCATTGGCAGTGGTTGACATCGCCATGCCAGATGACCAGATTGCAATCGCGGCCGTAAGGGCAAAAAAGGCTCTGTTGGCCGGAGTCTTATGATTGCTTTGTAACGTAAATATCCCGCTGGTCAGCACAACCGTACCCACGGCAAAAAATAATAGTGAAGTAATCAACGTTAGCATGCCGTTCACCCTTTCCCTTTCAGCAGAGACTACCAAAGAAGACTTCACTAAAAAGGTTTTTAAGAACGCTGGCTCTCCTATTTTACTATTAGTTAGGTTAATTTATCAATTCGTATAGTGATCTAAACTCTTCTTCTCAATTTATGCGCTTCGAATTAGAGTAAGGAAGGGAGAATTTGAAACCTATATCCATAGCCGTTGACATGCATTCGCACGCACCTGTGAAATTGTCATCCCGAAAGTTCCTAATAAGAATGGTTGTTGGTTGTTCGTAAAAACACGAGAGAAAGAGCGTCAAGAGTTCGCTTCGCTCACGAGAAGACGAGAATTCTCTTAAGAAACGTTGTTGGTTGTGCGTGGTGTGTTGTGGGTAAGAGCGGGATGCCGGATCGAGGTCCGGCATGACGGGAAGGGAGGAAGCCTGTCATCCCGTGTCATCCCGTAATGCTCCTATACGGGATCCTCTCTCTTCAGTCTCTCCTCTCTCTTCTCTCTCCTCCTCTCGCTCTTCCGAAGGACGGCTCTTTCCAAATGGATCTGTTAGTCCTAAATGTTATGCGCTTTCTATACCACCGATTCTCTTTTGCTGTCAAAGTCAGTTAAGCTTTTCCGGCCCAGCTGTCTGCTATGGTTGCTTCTGCCACGAGAGGCACGTCCATGAGACCATCACCGGCGCCTTCCATAACTTCCACCAGTATCCTCTTCGCTTTTTCAGCGGCACTTTCGGGAACTTCCAGAATGATCTCGTCATGAACGATCGCCACTATCATGGCCCCCGTGTCTTCAAGAGCTCGAGGGAGTCTGCCGAGGGCTATTTTCAGCAAATCTGCCGCCGTGCCTTGCACAGGAATATTCAATTTCACAGAAAGACCGGTGTCTTCCGATAATAAATATCTTCTGCCGCTGAGAGTTCTGACTTCGTGTTGTGAACTCAAACCTACTCTTCGTTTCAGATATTTCAATCCGGTGTAGTGATTGAAGAATCGCTCAATGAACTCCTGTGCTTCTTTCACGCTCATTTTCACACCATAACCGCTTTCAGCGTAATTCGAAAGTCCCCTCGCTCCCATTGCAAAAAGCAGGCCGAAATTTACGGCTTTTGCTAGCTGGCGCTCCTCTTTCGTTATTTCCGAGGGTTTCTTTCCGATGAGCACGGCCGCGGTTTCCCGGTGGAGATCTTCGTTGTTTTTGTAAGCCTTGATCATTACAGGGTCTCGACTTATAGCTGCCGCCACCCTCAATTCGATCTGTGAATAGTCCGCGATAACGAACTTGTTTCCCGGCGCCGGTACGAAGCAATCGCGAAATCTGGCCTCTTTGGGAATCTGTTGAAGGTTCGGGTTCGAGCAGGAAAAACGACCCGTAGAGGCTCCGATTTGCCAGTAGGATGGATGGATTCTTCCGCTGACAGGGTGAATGTGGTCTGTCAATTTATTCGAGAAAGTCGAGATGGCCTTTGCGGCCCTGCGATAGCGCAATATCGCAGCCACTTCGGGATGCCTGTTTCTCAGCTTCTCGAGTGTAGAGGCGCTGGTGTTATCGACTCTTATACCTTTAGCGCTCAATGCTCTCAGCAATTGTTTGGGGCTGTCGAGATTGATACCGGCATCGAGAAGCTCTCTGCATTCCATAACCGATTCTTCAAGTTCACTCTGAAGAACTGCGGTCAATTTTTCCAGTCTGCGAGTGTCGAGAAAAATCCCGTTCAGTTCAAGGGCGACCACTGCCGGAAGTGCTTCAAATTCGAGCTCCGCCACTCTGGACAGTCCTGATTCCTCTATCGCTATCGATAACGGTGTGTAGAGCTCCAGCAGTACTGCAACATCCCTGGCGGCGTACTCGAGCTGTTCCTGTGTCAGTGTTCCGGTCCAGTCGCTCAGCTGTTGTTCCTTGGGCAGCTCCACGTTCAAGTACTTCTTCGACATGTCAGACAGTTTGGCGGATGTGCCGGCAAGCCCGGAGGTCAGGAGCAACTCGGCAAGCATAGTGTCGAATAGAGGTCCCTTCACGTCTATTCCGGCGATTTTAAGGAACTCGATATCGAACTTGGCGTTGTGGAAGAGCTTCAGAGTCTTTTCACTGCCCAGTAATTCATTTAAAGGGCCGGAGACAGACGTTATCGTATCCATATCAAGGAGGAGAACGGGCTTTCCGGGAACGCCAAGCTGCACGAGTCTTACGCGGTCGGTTATGGGATCCAATCCCGTCGTCTCGGTATCTATCGCTAACACTGTGGAATCTACTAAATTGGCGAGCTCATCGAGAGCCTGTTCGGTATTCGGGTATATATATCTCGCATCCACTAGTTCCCGACGCTTTGAATTACTCACCTTGCTTTCGCTTTCCGGGGGCGCCTCTATATTGTAATCAAATAGATTGAAAGTCTCGCCTTTTGGTTTCGATGGGCTCTTCTTTCTAATTTCCACTCCGGGGGATAAGTTGTCTTTTCCCGCTTTCAATTGCTTTGACACCTCATTCCGTTGATCGTCTCTCATAAGCTTACCCCCATTCGAAGCTCAATTCCAGTGCATTGCATAGTCGACCGGATCGTCTTTTTTGTGCCGGCTCATTCAGGTACCGTTACTCCGATTAATTAACATTATACATGCGGTCTATAGTTCGATTAGCTTTCAGTCCTTTTGCCACTGTATAATCTACTATACTTATACTCTTGGGGAAGTGACGGATTTGCGGAGAGAGAGACTGCCGGGCGACAGGTTTATCTGGCGAGCTTTGCGGCCTATTCTGAGGCGCCCCTTCATGAAACGCTACAATCTTCACGCGGTGAACGCCGAAAAGCTTCCCGATCCGCCCTTCCTTCTGGTCGGAAACCACGCTTATTTCATAGATGCCGCTCTGATAGAGGCTTTTGTGAAGTATCCCATCGTGTGGGCCGTCGCGGCCGGCAATTTCAAGCTTCCCCTGGCAGCCTCTATTTTGAAGGCGGCGGGCGCGATCGAAAAGAGGAAGGGAGTTCCGGATGTCTCCGCGATGAGAAAGATCCTCAGGGTGTTGAAGGACGGAGGCATAATCGGCCTGATGCCCGAGGGCTCTGTAACCTGGGACGGCGAGTTCGGCGAGGTGCCACCCGGCACTGAGAAGTTTCTCGACAGGGTCGATGTTCCCGTGGTGGCGGCGAGGATGAACGGGGGTTATCTTACCAGGCCGAGGTGGGCCGATCACCACCGCTGGGGAAGGATCGAGATCGTTTTCGAGGTCTTTCGCGGAAGCGAGGCGCTGGATTTTCTTTCGCGTTCCTCCGACTGGGAATGGCAGAGAGAAAAGAGGATACTTTTCAAAGGGCGGAAAAGGGCCTCCGGCATAGAGAGAATCGTATGGTTCTGTGAGAAATGCGGGGGCTTTCGCACAATTGCCGCCAGAGGCGACGAGGCCGTCTGCGCTGAATGCGGTGCCGCTCTGATAGTCGATGAGTACGGCTATATCTCAGGAAAGAGCGTGCCTGAGGTTTTGAAGGTCCAGGGTGAACTTCTGGCGGCATATCTCTCGAGAGAGGGTTCCCTCAAGGTCGGCCCGGGAGAGGCCGTGATTTTGAACACTCTCACGGAGGGTATAGTGAAAGTCAGAGGCGAGGTCTCGATCGACGGCCTCGAGCTGAAGGTCGGAGAGAGGAGCTATCGGCTGGAAAACGCCAGGGGCTTCTCCACTTATCTGAAGCGTTTGAACGAGTTCAACTACGACCGCGATGTGATAAGACTGAAGACGGAACACTCCTCTTATCTTCTCTACTGCGCCTATCGCATTCTTGCAGGCCCGGAGGCTGCTACACTATAACCGAGAGGCTCTGCTCCTCCTTCCTGTAGTGAGACGCTACCGTCGCGATGGCCTTCGAGAGTCTTTCTATACCTTTTTCGATTTCTTCTTCCGGTACCCCGAGAGGGTTCAGTCTCAAGTAGTTCTTTCCGGAGGAATCGAAAGTGAAGAGGCTGCCCGGCGAGACTGCGACGCCCTCTTTCAGGGATTCTTCGGCGACTTTCCAGCAATCCATGGAATCAGGGAGCTCCAGCCAGAAGAAGTTCCCGCCCTGCGCTTCGTTCACCTTCACGTACTGCGGCAGGTACCGGTAGCAGGCCATCCGGGTCTTTTCGCATTTCCTGAGCGATAGTTTGATGTAGCGCTCCAGGTAAGCGTCGTACTCACCCGAGGAGAGGAGCTTCGCGGCCACCAGCTGGCTCAGGTTCGGCACACCCAGCGAGATCATTCTCATCGGCTCGATCAGCTTTTCTATGAGCGCCTCGTCGGCCACGATCCAGCCGATCCTCAAACCCGGCGCGTATGACTTTGAAATACCGCCGATCTCGATAACGCAGTTGTGAGTGTCGTAGTACTTCAAGGTTCTGGGCATAGGGCTCTGGTACTGGATTTCCGAAAAGACCGTATCGTCGATTACAGGCACGGAATACTTTTCGGCAAGCCTGACGAGCGATTCCTTTTTCCGTTCGGGCATGTTCGCCCCGGTAGGGTTGTGGGAGCAGCTCATGGTGTATATGTACTTCACCGAGCCCCTCTGGAGAGTGTTTTCCAGCGTGGCCATGTCGAAGCCCTCACTGAACCTGTTTACAGGCAGGACCCGGTGCTGGAACATCCTGGAGATTTTTATAACGTTCAAATATGTGGGGTTCTCGATTATGACGGCCTCTCCCGGTCTGGCCAGAGCGGAAAACAACAGGTAGATCGCCTCCTCGGTTCCGATCGTTACGAGAAGGTTTTTCGCGGAGACTTTCATACCCGAGCCGTTCAGCCTTATGGAGAGATACTTGAGGAGCTCGGGGTTGCCCCTCAGCGAGGGGTACTGGAGCGATTCGTCCAGTTCTTCCTGTGTTAGACCTTCCAGTATCTTTTTCAGAAGAGTCATCTGGTCGGTCCGCACCTCGGGAACTCCCGTGTCGAGCCTGATGCAGTCGGCCGGCCGACCCTTTGCGAGCGATGACCAGCGGGCCTCTCCCGAGGAAGATGTGGCCCAGGTGCTGAGCTGATCGCTCCAGGATATCATGCCGAACTCTTTCTTGAGCGGTGTCACCGCGGCCACATAAGTGCCGCTGCCGGACTTTGAATCGAGGAGAGCGTCCAGCTTCAGCTCGTTGTAGGCTTTGATCACCACGCTCCTGTTGAGTTTAAGGAGTCTGGCCATCTCGCGCTCGGAGGGCAGTCTCGTTCCTTCCGGTATGTCCCGCCTTAAAATCGCAGCCCTCAACTGCTCGGTGAGCTGTTTGAAAAGAGGTACGTTCGTATTTCTCTCGATCGATACTTTCAGACCTATCACCGGCCTCACCCCCTACGAAACGATTATAACTTTTGCGGTCCGCTCTACCATACCACTGACAGGCCAGCAGAGCGTACCACTTATCTCTTGTCTATTTAATGCTTATACAAAGAGACTTTCAGCAATTGATGCTGAATAGGATGGCAGAGGAAATGGATCGTTCCAATCCTTTGCCGGTGGAAAGACAGCCGTTCCTGGGCGGTGATATATTCAAAGCGAAGGGAGGGATCGTAGATGATACACAACCACTATCCGACTATAGAGGATCTCAAGACCGGGGAGATCGAAATCGAGAGGGAACTGGAGAGTCTGCGAAATGAAAGGATCTGGAGGAAAATCAGAAGGAGCCTCAGAGATGCGAAAAAAAGACGGTAAAGTTGTCAGGAGTCACGGCGGAGTCTTCAGAATCGGCTGAGTCGCCTCATCTGGAAGTGGAATGAGTGTAAGTCAGGCCAGCCTTGTCGTTTATTCTCTCCCTGTTGTCCACGACCCATTCCAGAATCGATTCTGCGAAGGCGGCCTCCTCGGTACAGCCGCGGGCGAGAAAGAAATGAACCTGGTTCAGGAGAACGGCCCCCAGAAGATACACGATGCTCTCCCTTTCTTCAATCGTCAACGTGTTCTTTAGGCAGTACCCCTCCAGAAGGTGAGGGATCAGGTAGAGCGCCAGCGAGGGAGAGCCCATTCTCTTGAACTCGGTCAACACGCTGGATATGAGATAGGAGAGATCTAAAACCTTGACTTCCCTGCAGGAGTATTCGAAGTCTATGACCCCGGAAACCCTTCCGGAATTGACGATTATATTGCCCGGGTGGTAATCCCCGTGTATCACCTGAACCGGAAGCCTGTAGTAGAGCGAGAAGAACTCGCCGAAAAACTCTTCGATCCTCTCGCGGTCTAAATACGGCAGACGGTCTCCCTGGCAGGAGAGAAAACGCAGCGAGCTCGATAACGTCGTGAAGAGATTCCTTCTCTGGATGGTGTTGTCGTTCAGTCTGGAGAGCGCCGAGTGCAGCCGTCCGGTGAAGAGGCCGATCTCGCGGGCCATTTCCGGAGTGGCGCAGGATATATCCAGATCTGCCTTGTTTCCCTCTATGTACGTGAAGAGAGAGTAAACGAACTTTCCGATCTTGACCTCGAAAAGCCCGTCGGGATTCTCGAGCGGGAGCGAGACGTTTATCCCATTTTGAAACAGAGAGGAGAGAAAAACCTGTTGCACGGCAAAACCCGTAACAGCGATCGGCCGCCTCTTGAGGACGTAAAGAGACCGGCCCGAACTAACTATATATGCACGACCATTGAGCCCGGAAACGAGCTTGATCTTGTCTTTGAACCCCCAGAACCTGGAAATCCGGGCATAGGGAATCTTTGGCATTTTATCACCCCGGAATACAATAAAAGAATTATACTACAGATTCAGGAGAAAATGACTCAAACCTGCCCGCTCGCACTCAAGCGTTTGATCCTTTTTCTGAGGCTGTGTACGATAACTACCGTGGAGACAAGCGTGAAGGTGATCGCGCCCGACCAGACGAAGGCGCTCGCCCCTCCGTACCTGTCGGAGACCGTTCCTACGAAGAGATTGCCCAGCGGCGTCGAGCCGGCGAAGACGAGCGAATAGACGCTCATGACTCTGCCTCTCAGTTCGTTGCTGGAGTTTATTTGCATCAGGCTGTTGGCAGAAGTTGTGAAGAAGATATTGGCCAGGCCCATCAGGCATATAAGGAAGGCGGAGAGGAGATACGACCTGTTGAAGCCGATCAGCAGAAAGAGCGCCGAGGTGATGAAGGGGACCACGAAGAGTCGCGCGCGGCTGGGGCCTTTCGCGCTCTTTCCGGCGATTATAAGCGCACCGATCAGCGAGCCCACTCCGAGTGAGGCCATGAGCCAGCCGTACCCCTGAGAGTCCAGCCCGAGCTGGTTGCGCGCGAAGACCGGTATGAGCACGCTGTAATTCATCCCGAAGGTGCTCACTATCGCCAGCATCAGTGTCGTGGTGGTCAGTATTGGGCTCTTCACGAGATATGCAAGCCCCTCCTTGATATCCGGCAGAACCGTTCCGCGTGGTCTCTTGTTTATAACAGGCCTCACGTCTATCTTGAAGATGCCGAGTATGACCGCTATAAAAGTTATGCCGTTTATGAAAAAGCACCAGCCGGCTCCGACCATCGCCATCAATATCCCGGCGACTGCCGGGCCGACTATCCTGGCGAGGTTGAAAACAGTTGAATTGAGGGCGATGGCGTTGAGAAGCACGTCTTTGCCTACCAGCTCGATCATGAAGGATTGCCTGGCCGGTATATCCAGAGCTTTCACCACACCCAGGCCGAAGGAGAGCAGAAAGATATGCCAGTACTGCACAGTGTTCGTGAAAACCAGAACGGCCAGCGCGAAGGCCAGCAGCATTGAGGCGAACTGGGTGATCAGCAGAATAGATCTCTTCGGGAAGCGATCGACGAAAACGCCTGCCAGTAGCGAGAAGGCGAGTACCGGCGTGAACTGGGCAACTCCCAGGAGTCCCAGAAGAAAGGGCGAGTCCGTTATGGTCAACACGAGCCACGACTGGGCCGCGGTCTGCATCCACGTGCCCATGACCGAAATGAGTTGACCGATCCAGAAATACCGGTAATTCTTCACTTTAAAAGCCGGAAAGGCTTTGCCGATACGACCGAGGAGTACATCCTGCAAACCGTTAGCCAAACGAATCATCTCCAGTACAATTGTACTACATTTTTTGTTCTATAATCAGATGTACGTTCAGGAGGTTTTACATGACCGCTTACATCCTAAGAAGGCTTATCTCGGTTCCTCTAACGGTGATCGGAGTCACCCTGATCGTATTCTGTGTTATATGGTCGCTCGGCCCGAACGTTCTTTTGAACGCCTATATGACGGGCAGCACCGGCAGGGCTCCCAACGCTGCGGAGAGGATTATTGAAAAGTACGGCTTAGACGAGCCGGCCATAACCAGGTACTTTATCTGGATTTCGAACACGCTCCGGGGCGATCTGGGGTATTCTATGGCCGGAAGAATGGATGTTAGCGAGGCCATTCTCCAGATGTTGCCGAGTAGTCTAGAGCTGATCTTTCTTTCGCTGATTCCCATCGTTCTGATAGGTTCTCGCCTGGGTCTCAGAGCCGCCATGAATCCCAATGGCCCGGTGGATTCAGTCTTCGGCTTTCTTTCAACCGTCGGCTGGGCGACGCCCGACTTCATACTCGGGCTCTTAATCCTGACAGGGGGATTCGTCTTTTTCAAATGGCTTCCGATAGGCGGCCTTAAACTGGTCGCGATCAAAGACTGGGAGGATTATACCTATTCGACGCTGATCGACTCTATCCTGAACGGCCGTATCGGGATCTTTTTCGACCAGCTGGTCTTTCTCCTCGAGCCGGTATTGACCCTCTTTCTGGTGAACTCGGCCTACATATACCAGATCAGCAGGGCCGGCGCGCTCGAAGTCAAGCACGCCGATTACATACGGACGGCCCGCTCGAAAGGCTTGAGCGAGAGAGAGATAATGCTCAAGCACGTGAGAAAAAACGCTATGATCCCCGTACTCACGGTCGGCGGCGAACTTTTCGCCTCCATGGTGACCGGGGTCGTATTCGTCGAAACTATATTCGCCAGAACGGGCATAGGGAGCTTGATCGCCGACGCAGCCCTTATGTTCGACGTCTTGACGTTGTCCGGTTGTATCCTGGTGATCTCTATATTTATGATCACGGTGAACCTGCTGGTGGATATAGCCTACTCACTGGTGAACCCTAAAGTAACGCTCTGGAAAGAGCTTCCCGGATAAGTTATTCGGAACATTTGAACATATATCGTCTCCATCCGATCAAAAAAGCATAGAATCTAAAGTGGTCAACGATCGAAGTACTCACAACCACCGGGCACAGAAGGAGGAAATACGATGGAAAAACTCACTCCACATACTCTTCGAAAAGCTCAGATGGAAAGGGAACTACAGAGACTTCTAGGCGTTGAAACAGAAATAAAATCCGATTCTTATCTTCTCAGTTTTTACTTCCCGCTGGAAAACATCGGCAGAATCGACGCTGAAAAACACATGAGATCTTTGATTCTAGAAGCGATGCGCTCGGACGAAAAACTGGCCGGACTTGGAAAGCTTCACCAGAAGATCGCCGAAGCCGTCGTATTGAAAATGGGAAACACAGCCGACCTCGGTGTGGGCCTGGCCGTTTTCTTGCAGTTCAGCGCCGGTGAAAGCTCCAGAGAACAGAACATTGGAGAGGTGAATTTGCTCGCCCTATCGAGAAGACCCGAAAGGGAGATATACGTGGGCAAAACTTTCGATCTCGACCAGCTCATATGGCTCACCAATTCCACGGTCGAAGCGCTGGTCCTAAGTCTCAGGAGAGAAGAGGCGGCCCTGTATATGCTCGATAGAGAGAGACTTTTTGAGATCGCCGTACTGGAAAACGAGTTCATTCAGGAGAGGGAAAAGGAGTATCTAGAAGGTTATTCGCCCTCACCATCGGCGGGAACGGTTTTCCACGGGAGCGACTCGGAGAAGATCGAGAGGTTGAAAGACGAGGAGAACCGCAGATTTCTCCAGCACGTCGCCAGCGTTTTGAAAGAGGAGGAAAGGACGCCGCGCGACGCCGACTTCATAATCGTCTTCTATTCCTCTTCTTTCGGCGAATTCGTAGAGAGGATCGAAGATGAAGTGAGACTAACGCTCCCCGCGGCCCACCGCGTCTTGATCCAGAAAAACATCACCCAGGAGAAGCAACTCCTTTCCGAAAGCGTGAAGATAGTCAGAGAAGAAAAGCCGGAGATTGCCAGGGGGCTTATGAAAAAGGCCAGAGAGAACCACGATCGATACGCTCAAGACTGGAACGACGTCGCCAGAATGGCCAACGACAGGAGAATAGATACATTGTTCATAAACCCGCTCGTAAGGAAGAGAGGGTATATTCTCGATAAAGAGCTCGTCTACACGAGAGCCGTGAAAGACAGCAGAGAGGTTAGGAACATAGGCCCGTGGATAGTGCGGAGCGTAACGGCCAGCAACGGTAAAATAGTGGTCGTGAACGGGGAAGTCCTCGAGAGCGGTATCGCGGCCAGATTGAGATACTGAAGAGCGGGAAGAGCGTTAGGAGCCGTCCTTCGAAAGAGCGGGAAAAGGAGAGAGAGAAGAGAGAGAGAGAGAAAGGGAGACACGCGAAAAATGGGACAGACGTCAGGAGCCCGTCAGTCCCTATTTTCGCTCGTGTTTTACCAACTCAATATCAACAACTATAGCTTTTTGGAGGTGTTCAGGTGAAAAAAGCACTCGTACTGGCTCTGGCTTTAATTCTGGCCGGGGCGATCTTCGCGACGCAATTCTCGGTGGGGATGGGCTTTGTTTTTAACCGGGACCGTCAGACTAAAGATTTCGATATCCAGTTCTTCGGGAGATTTCAGGCCGGCTGGCCAATCTTCGGCGGACCGATTCTCGGGGTTATAGCCGATATCCCGGCCTTCGGCGTGACGCTGAAGAATTTCGAGTTCTATACTCTCGATCCTTCTCAGGTCAACTTCGGTCTTTACACCGAGATTCGGCTGAAAGACTTCTCGCCAGCTCTTCCGTCGATTTTCCTCAAGGCGACTTTAATGACGGAATTGCAGAGCGTTTTGAATATGAAAATCGAGTACCTCCCTATCGTCTCTCACATAGGGGCCGGTTACACCATAGGGGATTTCAGCATCGAAACCGGAAGCACGATCATAAACGTTGGATTCAATATAGGGAATAAACTGGCAAGGCACACCACCTTTTTCCCCCACTTTCACCTGATCGGCAGATACGATTTCAGCTTCTAGCGGAGCGGGTTTTATACCCGCTTCGCTTCTACTTCGAACGACTGTATTCAATGGCTCTTTTTGGGGCGACTTGAGGTAGAATTCATAGTGGAACAGCATAAGGAGATGATTCTATGACCAGAAGGATTCTGGCGGTTGTTTTTCTTCTCTTTCTCGCTCTCTCTTCAATGATGTCTTACAGCCTCTGGGAGAGTTACTTCCCCGAATACGTGAACGGTCCTCTACCCTGGATGGCACCGGGCCTGAGGCTCAGTTACAGGGCCGATATCGCCGTTATGAAGCGTGGCGGCGGTCTGTCCGATACGGGCGGTTCCGGAACCGGTATTCAGCAAATGGATCTCGTGGCGGTCGAGCAGGATTCGGTGGCACTCCTGAGCACTTACTTCATGACTATGAACGGAGGCTACTACCCGGGAACCTCTTTCGGCACACTTGAAAAACCCGGAATATCCGATTTCTGGCTTAATCCCGAGGTTTTCAAAGACCTGTCCCGCTTCAACAGCGATAACACTACGGCGATGGCAATGCCCCTCCAGTTCGGCGGACAGACGCTTCAGATAGTGAGAATCGAAACTACCGGGGTCGACACGAAGCATGTTCACGCTTACGACACGGCGTCCGGGTTGCTTATTTATTCGTTGATTCAGGCTCCCTCGGGAGCCGACATCCATCAGTCGTACATGGAGTTCATCTCGGCAAGATACATAGATCTCCCCTGGGCCAACTCTCCCAGACCTTCCTGGAGCATGGCCGAAAGCCTCTACGGAGGGACGTACACGATAAACATCCCCGGTTCCTACACCACGCCCAGTCAGATGCAGGTGAACGTCACTCCCGTAAAATCCTCCCAGAGCTGGGATTTAATCAAGATGACAATATCGCAGTACGGTATCCTGCCCTCGGAGGTGACCACCGTCACCGGGATCGCCCAGATCAGCGGTGCTTTCTGGCTCTGCCCTCAGGCCCTGAAATCGCTGAACAGGGTTCAGACGATAGACCAGGACCCCGTTACCGGTGTCGTCGCCGAAGTGGCCTTCGCCGGAAAGCTTCAGGACGGTACGAACGCGATAATGCTTCAGATGAGCAACGGCACCTATATGAACCAGTATCTTTACGATCAAAGTACCGGCAGGCTTATCTATATCAAGCTACAGTCACCGAACAGCCTGAGTTACAACGTTACCGAACTCTCGCTGATCAGGTGATCACAGTCCCAGGAATTTCAGCCGGAAGAAGCCGAAAGTCAGACTCAGAAGGAGCGAAACGGTGCTGGATACCATGAAAATGATCAGGTATTTGCCGTTCTGCCCCCGTTCCTTCACGTAGATCCTGTAAGCGATCAGGTTGGCGAGCGAGGCGATTATCGTTCCGCTGCCGCCGATGTTGACGCCCAGAGTAAGGCCCTTATAGCTGTCGGTGAAAGAAGAGAAGAGTATGGCCGAGGGAACGTTGCTTATTATCTGCGAGAAGAGCGCCGAATTCACCATCGTCTCCATATCCCCATTGGCAACCGATCTCATAAGGCCGGATATGAACTCGGTCCTGGCCATGTTGTCTATGAATATGAAAAAGAAGGCGAAAGTTCCCAGCAGAAAGTAGTCGATCTTCTTGAAAAAACCCATGTCCAGCACCATAGTCACGACGAAGGTCAATATCAGACCTATCCTGTAGTCTATGACCCTGAATACCGAAAGCATGACCACAAGAAAAGCCAGCGCGAATATCATCAGCTTTCTCGGCTCGCGTATCTTCGAAGGCTCGACCGTGAAAGAGGCTTTCTTCCTGCTGTTAAGGAGGTTCATCACCAGGGTCCAGCAGACGCCGAATACAGTGAAAGGCAATAGAAAAGAAACGAACTCCCCGACCGGTACCTGGTACTTTTCGAAGAGAAAGAGGTTCTGCGGGTTGCCGATCGGCGTCAGCGCGCTTCCGACGTCGGCGGCCTGACTTTGAATCATCACCAGCCACATAGGTTCGAAGCCGGCCTTCAGGGCTATCAACATGGTGAGAGGGACGAGGGTGATCAACGCGACGTCGTTAGTTATGAGAGAGCTGACCGACGCCGTGAGCAGCACGATCATCACGCCTATGCTGCGCGGGCTTTTCAGACTCTTCAGAGAAGAGCGGGCCATCCACTCGAGAACGCCGTACTCCTTGAAGGCCTGAACGACCAGCATAAGACTGAAGAGCTTGGCTATGACCTCCCAGTCGATACTCCCGAGTCTCGCGCCCATGAAGATCGAAGATACGATCGACAGAACCATGGATATCCAGAAAAGCATCTCTCTTACCAGGTGTCTCTTAACGAAAGCCGGATCGAAGATGGTTCTTTTCAATAGTTCGTATATATTACGCAAGTCCCAATGCCCCCTCATATGCTGCCGAGAGAGATCATACCACCGAAAATTCATCCTGGAAAGCCTGACAAAGAAAATTGCGAAAGACAGAGATATGTATCGCACCCGAAGAAGAGGTTAAATAATGAAGGCGGCCCCCGGAAGCGACTCCGGAAGACCGCCTTGAAAGATACGATCTCAGTAGCTACTTGAGCTGGAAACCGATACTCACATTTATAGTTGCCAGTCTATTGTCGGTGAAGCCGTCGGGGCTGTCCGCATTCTTCGATACGCCCTTTGCCGTGCCGCCTATGAAGCGCAGATTCAGGTAGGCTTCCAGATAATCCGTAAGCTTCAGCCCGCCGCGCAGAGAAGCGTCAAGCACCGAGCCTTCGAAGTCGAAGTCGGCCCCGTTGAAGAAACTGCTGGAGGCGTAGAAACCGTCTATGTCCGTTGCGATGTAGACCCTGTTGTTGAACCAGAGCTCGCCCTTTATCTTGATTACCGGAACGGGGCCGACGTTTTTGTTGGCCACGAACTTCGTCCCGTCGAGCGATTCGAAGTATATATCGGCGTTTCTAATCTGAAGCGAAAGCCCCAGCGCCAGATAGCTGTCGCCCTTTCTCAAGACGTCGTACGTGTAACTCAAACGATAGAAGGGAAAGCCGTAATTCAAAACCATCCCGGTGCCCGCGGGAAAGAGAACGTCGTCCACCAGCAGATCGCTCTTCAGCTTAACCTTAGTCTGCACCGTCAGTGGTTGATAGAGAAAATATACGGTGTGCCTGTCGATCCCTACGCTGGCGGTGAATCTCTCGAAGGGGAAGAGGACGTCCTGGCCTCCGTCTTTCACGTAATTGAATACCGTACCGCCCTGGCCGAACTGAACGGTGTGGAAAATCACGCCGGTGAAGCCCGACTCGTAATCCAGCTCAAGGCGAAAACGATCAGCCGGACCGCTCAACAACCCTGCGAACGAGAACACTGCCAACGTTATAAATGCCGCGACCAATACTCTGACTTTCAAAATAGTCACCTCCAGCTACGATTATATGGTTTTCCTTCATACAAACGGCATGTCGGATACTGTCAAGCTGTTTTGGCATCTCTGTTAAAATGATGAAAGCTCCTGCAAGGATTTGCGGGAAAGCGAAAAAGCCGCCTTAAGAAAGACCGAGGGCTTTCATAGCCTCTTCTTCGCTCGCGACGAAGAAGTTTTGCTTTCCCCTGTTTGATTCGTAAATGAAGGCCTTAAGGCTTTTGCTCGTATAGCCGCTGAAGTCGCCCACAATCGCCAGTTTTATATAATAGGTGGACATCTTTTGCAGTATGTCTCCGGCCAGGCCCGTCCGGAGATCATAGAAATCCTCCGGGAAGTTCTCTTTATAGAAAATGAATCTATCACACTCCTGATAACACAGATCGGCTATCGCATCGAGAACGTCCTGCGAACTCCTGAAAACCTCGTCGCGTCTCTCCATAATACCAACCTTGCCCTTGTCAGTTTCGATAAGCCTTATGATACAATTCCCCCCTTTCATTCATCGATATATGATAACAGAAAGACACTGCCCGGGAAACGCTCTCTTCGTCTCATCCTGCAGAGCCTGCACTGAAATGCTCCTATTAAGAACCATTGTGGGTAAGAGCGGGATGCCGGATCGGGGTCCGGCATGACGGGAAGGGAGCGAAAATAGGGACTGACGATTCTCCTCACGTCTGTCCCGTTTTTCGCGTGTCATCCCGTGAATGCCCTCGCACCGTCATCCCGTAGTGCTCTTATAAATTCAAAAGTGTGTTGGTTGAGATGGTTGTTACTGTTTCAAGTTCATCGAAACGCAGAAGCTGCGAGTTATCGGATCGGGTATAGAGTAGCTCTTTATCGATTTTGAGAAGGAGATCTCGAGGAAACTTTGTTTTACAAGTCCGTTCAAAATATTGCTGAGTGTAGAGTCGTGAATAGACCCGAAGTTCGCTTCTATGTATTTTTTTATCTGAGAATACCTCTCCATGCCGAACGCTACCGCTTTTAGGGCATAGCCGTAGTTTATTGATCTGGCGAGCAAATCGTCGATTTCCTTTTTTACCAGTCCTTTTGCCATGACTCCTGCCTTTTCGAGAGCCGTCTCGAAATCAGGTCCATTCTTGTAGACTTCATATCCGAAAATTGCGAGGTAGCCAACTATACCGTCGAGTACGATCAGACGATCGTTGCCCACGGCCCTTTTCAATTCATTCATTTCTCTTTCGCGGTCGAACAGCTCGCTCCGTTTTGTCTTCGGGCTGATGGAGAAAAGCATGTGTTCACCTCGCTTTGAATGAGTGGAGTTACTACACCCGGGTGGAGTAACTCCACCTACATCATAACACATTAAATCGCGAGGGAGAGACTGACGAGAAGAACGAGATCCCGTATAAGAGCACTACGGGATGACACGGGATGACAGCATAGGAGCCGAGGCTTGCGAAAATCGGTTACAGACCTCAGGAGCCGGTCAGTCCCCATTTTCGAAAAGAGATAAGAGGCATGAGGTTAGAGGTTAGAAAATCAAGATCTTCCCGCTCTTCACACCTCTCACCTCTGGCCTCTGACCTCAGGGTTACCAAAAACCTGGACGCGCAGCGTCGGAACGATGAATCGTTCTTCGCGCTTTATGTCCATCGCGAAAATCTGTCCATAGCTCTTGCCCCCACCACTACCCACTATCCACTACTCACCGCGGCTCCTAACGCTCTTTACAGATTCAAAGCGCCAGCCTGTAAATCTTCTCCACGTCTTCTTTTTTGAGTCTAACGAAATTCCCGAGCGGGCCTGTTTCGGTGGCCTTTCGCGCCATTTCTTCGAGCCTGTCCGACGGAATGCCTGCGTCGGTGAGCGTTACAGGAATGCCAAGACTCGAGAAGAAGCCTTTCAGACTCTCTATGCCCTCGAGAGCCGTCTTTTCGGGGTTCCTGAAATCCGGTTCCACGTTCCAGACTCTGCAGGCGAACTGCGCGAACCTTTCTATATCGTGCTTATAGACATACTTCATCCACGCGGGCCACATTATCGCCAGGCCTCCGCCGTGCGCTATGTCGTAGATAGCGCTCAATTCGTGCTCTATGCCGTGCGTCGCCCAGTCGCCGATTCTTCCGGTTCCGAGAAGGTCGTTGTGGGCTATCGTCGAGGCCCACATTATCTCGGCCCTGGCCTCGTAATTGTCGGGTTCTTTCAGGGCGATCGGCGTGTTGACTATCATCGTTTTCAACGTTGCCTCGCACAATCTATCGGTGAAGTCGACGTTTTTGACGTTGGTGAAGTACCTCTCCATTACGTGCGACATTATGTCAACCGCGCCGACGGCCGTCTGGTAGGATGGAAGTGTGAAGGTCAGTTCGGGGTTCATTATCGCGAATTTCGGTCGCATGTTCACACTGTTCACGGAGCGCTTGTAAAGACCATCTTCGTTGGTAATGACCGAACCGCCGCTCGACTCGCTGCCGGCCGCCGGTATCGTCAAAACGACTCCCAGCGGAAGCATCTCCTCGACCTTCCTGCCGGTCGAATAGAAGTCCCAGACGTCTCCTGCGTAGGGAACGCCTATGCCTATCGCTTTGGCCGAATCGATGACGCTTCCGCCGCCCACCGCGAGAATGGCGTCTATCCCGTGCTTTCTGCACAGTTCTATGCCTTCCCTGACGAGCGAAAGCCTCGGGTTGGGCATTGCCCCGCCAAGCTCTATCGCCTCGACACCGGCTTTGCGAAGGCTCTCGATTACCCTGTCGTACAGGCCGGACTTCTTTATGCTACCCCCGCCGTAGTGGAGCAGAATCTTCTTTCCGTAGCGCGATATCTCCTGGCCGGTTTTCAGTTCCGTTCCTCTTCCGAAGATTATTTTGGTTGCGTTGCTGAATACGAAATCAAGCATCTCTTCACTCCTTTTTATTATCAATAAGTCCATCGTTGCAAAGCGGCATTCCCCTGTTCCGCCGGTCTATGAGTTCGACTATCCTGTTCAGCGAGCTCTCGATTATCCGCGCCGTCGCCCCCCAGACGATGAAGCCGGGGAACCTGTACCTGATCGTCACTTTTCCGCTCGGCATGACGATAGGTTCCGGCGATACATATTTCAGCGCCGGTATAGAGAGAAAGACAAGATCTTCAACCTCCGATCTGTTCAACCTGAAAAAGGGACGATCAATGAACCCGATGAAGGGAACGATCACCTTGCCGGACGTGACCGTCGTTGTGACACCCAGCGGACAGACCTCTTCGATCCGTGACGGAGAGGCGCCTATCTCTTCTTCCATCTCTCTCACCGCACACTCGAGAAGCGTTTCCCCATTCTCGCGGTGACCGCCGGGGAAGCTCATCTGGCCGGGATGGCTTATCTTTCGCGACCTTCTGGTGAGGATAAGATGGTCATCGCCGCATATTCTTAAAACCGATACGAGAACTGCCGTGGTACTTTCCAAAGACTCCACCTCTAAGTCCGATCTCTTTTGTTCAATTATAATACTAACGGGAGGTGAGAACTTGAAGGAGCTAACAGTCGGGGCGCTCGGAGGACTCGGCGGAAAGATGCTGGTGGATTTTTTCAGCAACGCCTGCGGTGTCTGCGCCGCCGTGAAAAGAAGGCTCGAGAGTTTAGAGGCGGATTTCCCTCAGTGGGAGTTTGTTAGTGTCGATACAAAGAAGCATCCCGAAGCGGCCGGGGAGTACTCGGTTTTCACCGTGCCTACGGTGCTGATCCTGCTGGAAGGCCGGGAATTGAACAGATGGAGCAGGTACTTTTCGATCGAGGAGATCGTGAGATACCTCGAGAGGATAGACAGTCTCCGGTGATTATCATCCCCGATCTGATAAAATAAATTATAGTTGTTCTAAACAAGGAGGAACTATATGAAGCGATATTTATCAGTTATGGCTTTCTTCGTACTGTCATGGACGTTGATCTTCGCTCACATTCCCACATTCTTGAAAGCGGAGGATTTCTCAGGCGGCTCATATTTCGTGGAAGATATCGATCTCTCGCAGATCTTCTATTACGAGTTCTCAGGAGAGGAGACGATCGTCTTCTCGTTCGAAGGCCTGCCAGGCAAGAATCTACACATCCTTTTCGGCGTACCGGTGGGAGTACCCGTCATGGAGACCACCTACTCTTTCAGGCCGGGACTGGCCATATACAGGCCCGACGGCCAGCTGAAAGACGGCTTCGATTTCACGCAGACCGAGCCGGAGGTCATGTACGAGTTCTTCGGAGACACCAATTCCTACAAGCACCTCGGCTACGACAGCCTAATGGAATCGGAGGGAACTTACAGGATCGAGATCTCCTCGAGAGAGGCCGGGAGGGCCTGGATAACCTTCGGGTTGAGGGAAAACTTCACGTTCAAACAGATCTTGCTGCTGCCCGAGTGGATAAGACAGATAAGGGAGTTCCACTATATGAAGGGACTGGCGAGGTGGGAGATATACGGTCTTGTCGGACTGGGGGTTCTCACGGCGGGAGTGATAGCGCTCATCGTGTTCCTCTGAAAGCGAAAGCGGCGTAAAGCGGAAACGGCCGATAGATAATAGCAAAAGAGACGTCCTTTTCGACGTCTCTTTTTATATTTTATCACGGATAATCTTTAAAGTCAACCGGTCTGGCGATTAACCGCGTGTAACTTATGCCTCTGGAAGCGCCTCGAAGCGCCGCATTTTAATACACTGCCAATACCTGTGCGGGGTACACATCCAGGAGGCTCATAAGATATAATATATAGTGAATGGTGTTGAAAATTCCGTATCGTAATTCTTTCGTAGTCATCTGATAGGACTGGCTGTTCGAACAATTGAACAGTTATATCCAGCGAGTGCAGAGATACACGGAGTTTTTTCATGCTCAACAATATCGAATCAAACAGAATAGGGAGGTAGTAATTTGCAGAAACCAAAATATCTTACAAAGGTAGATCTGATCGAAGAGCTTAGTGAAGATCAGATCGGACAGATGAACGAAGTGATAGAGCAGTTTCCTTTCAGGGCCAACGATTATTACCTGAGCCTCATAGACTGGGACGATCCGAACGATCCCATAAAGAGGATCATAATGCCCGATATCGAAGAGCTCGACGAGTGGGGGGAGATGGACGCCTCGAACGAGCATCTCTACAGTGTCGTGCCGGGCATGGAACACAAGTACGAAGACACCGCCCTGCTCCTGGTCTCCAGAGTTTGTGGCAGCTTCTGCAGGTTCTGCTTCAGGAAGAGGCTCTTCTCGACGGAGAACAGGGAAGTTACAAACGACGTCGGACCGGGGATCGAGTACATAAGAAAGCACAGAGAGATAACCAACGTACTCCTCACCGGCGGAGATTCCCTGATCCTCTCGACCGACAAATTATCCGATATTGTCGGGCGGCTTCGCGAGATCGAACACGTTGGAATCATAAGGTTCGGGAGCAAGATGGTGGCCTTCAACCCTTACAGGATAATCAACGATCCCGCGCTGCCCGAGATGATTAGAAAGTACAGCACCAGCGAAAAGAGGATCTATATCATGGCGCACTTCAATCATCCCGCAGAACTGACGGACGTTGCCGTGGAGGGGTTGAACATTCTGAGGAACGCCGGCGCGGTCATATGCAACCAGACGCCTATGATAAGGGGCGTCAACGACGACGCCGATACGATGGCCGAGCTTTTCAGGAAACTGTCGTTCGCAGGAATCCCGCCCTATTACGTTTTCCAGTGCAGGCCGACCAGGGGCAACCACACCTACGCCGTGCCCGCGGAGGAGGGATACACAGTCTTCAAGAAGGCCATAGACAGGGTATCCGGTCTGGCCAAACGCGCCAGGTTCGTTATGTCTCACGCGACTGGAAAGATAGAGTACGTGGGCATCGACGAAAACAAGATATATATGAAATACCACAGGGCGGCCGACCCGAGAAGATACGATCTCTTCATGGCCTTCGACAGAAATCCCGACGCTTACTGGCTGGACGATTACGTCGATCCCGACTCACTGGTATAGAAAAGGCGGCGAAGGCCGTCTTTTCATAACCACTTCGTACAGGCGATAGCGAGTTTCTTCCCGCTTGAAGTGATCCTGTGCAGACCGATTTTCAGGCCGTCCAGATCTTCGAAACCGCTTTCGACTAGCACTTCCTCTCCCTTCATGGATTCATGCTTGTACTGAATGCAGAGCTTCTTCAACTCCTTGCTCTCGAAATCCCCGGGAACGGTCTGCATTATCCAGCGGACGTACGAGACGTTGTTGGCATGACCGTTGGTGTCCAGATCCGACTCTCTCACTTTCAATACGGTTGAAAGATCGGACTTTCCGGGTTCTGGCGGGTCTTCGAATTTGAGCGGTTCGTTGAAGTCTTTCGACAGTCCATAGACTTCGTAGTGTCTGTCGGCTATCCTCACCGGTCTGCGCCTGGAGGCGTCGATGAGGATCCACTGGGATTTGCCGTGCACTATCAGGGCTCCCGAGTCGTCGATAACCTCGAAACGCCTGTATGCGTAGAATTTGTTCATAGAATAGGGAACGGTTCTCACATTTAGGTTCTCCATGAAGGCCGGAGATCTCTGAATGTCTATCTCCCAGCGAAGCAACAGCCACGCGTACCCGCTGAAACGCATCGTTTCGACGTCGTGGCCGACCTCAACGCTCTGGAGGGTTACAACGTCGTTGAAATAGTCCATTATGGAGGCGACTGAAGCCTTCCAGTTCCTGGTCAGTTCGTAGTACCTCACTCTGTATCTCTCTTCGGTGACGCGGGGATTCAAAAGAAAACCTCCAATCCTTTGCAGAACTTAAACATGTGAACGTGTTATGCTTTTAATAGCAATTCAAATCTATCACGGTTTCGACGGGATGTCTTGAGAGGTTGTGAAGATGCTGGCTTACTGCGGAATAGACTGTTCAAATTGCCCGGTTTACAGGGCGACTATGACGAACGACGAGATCCTGAAGAGAGAGACGGCCGATAAATGGGGAAGGGAGTTCGGTTTTGTTCTTGAAAAGAGCGACATGAACTGCACCGGATGCAGGAGCGAGATACTCTTCAAACTGTGCTTCGACTGTCCTTTCAAGGACTGTTGTTCGAAGAAGGGAATAGACAACTGCGGCCAGTGCGCCGAATACCCCTGTCAGACACTGGAAAGGTTTCTTCGCCCGATCCCCGAAGCGAGGGCGAGCCTGGACGAAATCCATAGAAATTTTCACGGAGGTACTTAATTATGAAAAAAGCTTTCACACTATTAATTCTTCAAGTGATATTTGCAGCTATGATCCTGGCGCTGACGCTCGTTCCGGTGAAGGTCGAAACCGCCTCGGGCCCGAAGGACCTCACTTACGCCACCGAGTTTTTCGATCTCTGGAACAGTGTTCAGGATTACACGCACGCGAAAGTGATCAACGTTGTCGATGGCGATACCCTTCTGGTGAGCATAGATGGCGTTGAGACAACCCTGAGGCTCATCGGGATCGATACGCCCGAGACTGTTCATCCCACCAAAGAAGTCGAGTTCTTCGGAATAGAGGCCTCGAACCTCGCCAAAGGCGTTCTCTCCGACAAAGAGATAATCATAAGCTACGACTGGAACCCCACGGACGTCTACGGAAGAACCCTGGCGTACGTATGGCTGGAAGTCGAATACTACGGTTTCAAACAATACATCATGTACAATCTGCTCGGGGTTATCAACGGTTATGGGCGGGCCTATCTGGCCTTCGCCTTCGACGAGAAACTTATGGATCTCTTCGCCCAGGCCCAGGACATTCCGAGAACTCTCTCTCTCGGTCTCTGGAACGAACCCGAGGATGAAGAGGAAGAGATCTACTACGACGGACCGGTTCAGATAGCCTATATATTGGCCGATTCTCTCGACGAATACGTGATGATATACAACATAGGCGACAAACCCGTCAATCTGAAGGGCTGGCAGATACTGGCCGTCACCAACGGCCAGAAATACACCTTCGACGACCTGATTCTCGAGCCGGGAATGGCGGTCCACATCCACTCCGGTCCGGAGGCGAGTGTAAACGTATGGAAAAAAAGCTACATCTGGCGTAATAAAAAGGCCGAAGGTAGATTGTTCGATTCCTCCGGAAACCTTGTCTCGGTGTACTCTTATTGATGCTCTCCATCTATGGGACGTATGAATTTTTCTGACAGAATTTAAGGATTAAGCAATCTATAAGAAAGTTACTTGATACTTCAACACAACGCATTATTAGCACAAACAAATTAGAATTATTTTAGTTTATAACCCCCCTATCCCCCTTAGATAGGAACCCTATATAGTCCGGATCATCCGATCCGGCTTTTTTTGTTTGTTTTGGTCTATAATTATCTGTAATCCTAACCAAATATCGGAGGTGCGCCCTTGAAATGGATAGACTTGAGAAGTGATACCGTGACGCTTCCGGGAGAAGAGATGCGCGCGGCCATGGCGAACGCCGAAGTCGGCGACGACGTTTACGGCGACGACCCCACCGTCAACCGTCTGGAAGAGATCGCCGCCGAAGTCCTCGGAAAGGAATCGGCCGTTTTCGTTCCCTCGGGAACTTTCGGAAATCAACTCTCGATACTGACTCATACCCTCAGGGGAGACGAGGTCATAATACCGGCCTCGAACCACATAATCGTTCATGAAGCCGGCGCTTCGGCCGTCATAGCCGGCGTTCAAATGAGAACGCTCGACTGCGATGACGGAATGCCCTCTGTCGATAGAATACTCAAAGCGATAAGGGGAGAGGACCTTCACTATCCCAGAACGGGATTGATCTGTCTGGAGAACGCGCATTCTAGCGGAAGGGTTCTCCCTATGGAATATATGAAAGAGGTTTATTCGCTTGCCCGTGAGCGCGCGGTTCCGGTTCATCTCGACGGAGCCAGGATATTCAACGCGGCCGTCTCTCTTGGAATAGATGCCGGAGAGATCGCCTCGAAAGCCGACAGCGTCATGTTCTGCCTCTCCAAAGGGCTCGGGGCGCCGATCGGCTCCATGCTGGTCGGAACGAAAGACTTCATCTCCAGAGCCCGGAAAGGACGCAAAATCATGGGTGGAGCGATGCGACAGGCCGGCATCATAGCCGCGGCCGGGATCATGGCTATCGAGAAGATGATCGATCGGCTCGGCGAAGACCACGAAAATGCCCGGTATCTCGCGAAAAAACTCGAAGAAATAAAGGGCATCGAAATCATGAGAGACAGACTCGACATAAACATGGTCTTCTTCAAGCTCGACCAGGGCAGACCGGAGGCCATCGTCGGCGAGCTCTACAGGGAGGGAATAAAGATAAACCCGCCCGAGGGCGACGAATGGAGGCTGGTGACCAACCTCGACGTTTCACGCTCCGACCTCGACACGTTCATCGCTCGTTTCACGAAGGCCGTTAAATCCTGCTAAAAGCAACCCGTATTAACTTTCCAGGGGGCTCATCACTACTTCGGGTAGTGATGAGTCCCTTTTTTTCTCGAAATACATCTATGTATTTATTTGCCATTATCGCTAACAAGCAACCAAGGACGACTCTTTCGCTCTCCCGCTCCCTCCCGACAAATCTCTTCATGTCTGTTCTCCTTCACTATTATTTTTAGATTCTAAAATGCTTCCAGACCTGCTTCCGCAATATAAGAAAAGTTGCATTAGTTCTTTGTGTTAGCAGAGAATTTTCTTTTGCACTTCTAAATAGATAGAACCATAAAACTTGGTTGACTAGATTAAAAAAGAATCTAAGATGAGGTTTTGTTTTTTATGTTACGAAGCGTATAATTACAGCAAATGAATCCTGAATCATCTTTTCGTAGAGGAACACAACATGCAATTGATTTGAAGCATCGCATTATTTTATTACAAATGATTGTCTTATAAATACTGTTTATAAAACAAGAATTGAGGTGATAGTATTGCGATTACTTGGAACATATGAGACTCCGGGTCCCTTTCCTCTGGACTACCGGAAGGGATTCATGTCGCTTATCAAGGAGTCCCTAAAAGCCTTCTCAGCTGAGGAATTTGAAAGGATTTACGGCAAACGTGCCGGAAGAAATATCGTCTTCAATTGCTACTTCGGGGAGGATATGCAAATAGATAAAGAAAACGAGAATATCATCCTCAAATCGCCCTCTTTTCTCCTTGAAGTCTCCAGCCCGGATACCAAACTAATAGCAATGATCTATAACGGCCTCAGGAAGAATCGTGAATACACGGTCTTTGGCTCCAGGATAAGGCTCAAAGAAATAAAGCCTGTAAACACTCTTATAAGGACGAAGGATAAGATCCGCGTCCGTTCTGTCTGTCCTATCCTGGTGAAATCGAGCCCGGATAGTGGATCAAGATATCTGCTGCCTGGAGAAGAGAGCTTCTATGGCAGTCTAAACCATTTCTGCAAGGTGAGATACGAAGAATTCTTCTCAGAAGAATTCAAAGGGAGCGTAGAGCTGCTTCCTCTTGAACTGAAAAGAGTTGTCGTAAAACATATGGGAACCTACCACACCGGATTCAAAGGCATTTTCGAGTTATCCTCGTCTTCTAAAATGCTTCAGTTCCTGTATGATGCTGGAATCGGGATAAGGACATCTCAGGGATTTGGAATGCTGGAGCTGGTATCATGAAGATTTACGCCTCCAACTGGCTTATAAACATGGGAATAGTAGGTTTTCTGAGGATCTTGAAGTATTCCGGCGTGGATATCACTAAACTCTTCAACGAAGACGGTTCAATAGAGCTGACAGAGGGATTGCTAGACAACTTCGGACATAAGTATCTTACTTATAGTCTTTACTGGTACACAAAAGAACTTATCGATAATCTTCCATATAGCGAAGATTTGAAAGATCAGACAAAAACTGCCATTGCAAGCCTTGAAGAAGCGTTGAAAGATGTAGAGACGCAACTCGCTGAAAAGCCTAAGAACAAGGATTCTCTAAACAAAAGGAAGAAGCAAGTAACCAAAACTATTGAAAAACTCTCAAAGTTTCCTACTGAATTCAACTTACTGCTGAATTATTATGCCAATCTGAACCTTATAGCAAATCCATCCAGTAAAACCTCAAAGCGTGCGGAGTCAATCGACGAGGAATTTGTACATCCAGCTATTGAATCGCTGGATGGAACACAGGATAATTCTCAACCGCTGTGTTCGATGTGCTCCAGAGTCAGGTCAAAACCTCTGGAAAAAGGGAAGTCTATCTTCTCGAAATCCCTGTTCTCTCCTCTTGGGGTCAGTTCAGAGAGTTTTATAAACTACTTTTTTAATCTGGAACCGCAAATGTACATCTGTCCGATCTGCAGACTTTTCCTGATCTGTGCTTACGCTGGATTGACGAGGAAACCATACGATCATGTGGACAAGACAAACGAAGTATTCGTGAATTATGCAGCTTTTGGACTCGAAGATCTTTTCAAAATGAACGAAGGTATCTCTCTCATACATTCTCTCGAAAAAGGAGAGACTCTTTACGAGCGAGTTATCGAACTTTCTCTCTCAGGGCATATAAAGAGAAAGTCACAGTGGTCGTTAGAGAACATACAGTTCATAGAGATGCTCGCAAAGCCACAGAAGGATACTCCAAACCTGAGGACATACAGACTCTCGCCGGATGTTGCAAGGCTCTTTGCCGATCCCAAAACAGTTGACACAAACCTGAAGAACATAACGGGCAGCATTCCTTTGAACGAGGGAACCAGAGAGGAAGGTTATATGAAACAGCTGGTTCTCAAAAACCTCATAAACGGCAAAGACCTTATGGAACCGGTCTTTCTTGCTCTGAGCACTTTTGTCAAGAACGACGGATATTTCGTCTGGCTGCTAATATCCGCTTTCAACACGATTGTCCTGTCAGCAAGAAGGAATTCGATTAGATCGGAAATAGATGGAGGTGCGAAGAACATGAGCGAAAGAGGAAACTACGGCATATTGAGGAAGTACCAGGAGATAGGCCAGAGAGACTTCACACATTTCGAGCTGGATAAGAAAAAGAGAATGTCTTACGTTCTTCTCTCACTTATCCACAACAACAAAGCCGAAGAGTTCTATGAGAACCTGCTGAAGATATACATTAACAGCGACAGATCCATTCCAGAAGAGATCGTTGGGCTTCTTACAGAGTCTCCGGCTGCTACTTTCAAAGAGAAGGCCTTTGCTTTCATGACAGGATTCCTTATGGGGAAGAGGGAAGATAACGACGAAGATAAAGGGGGTAACCAGTAATGGAAAAGTACAACAGGGGCTTGACATTAACCGTTGTAGTGGAAGGACAATCGCTGAATTTCGGTGAGGGGTTCGGAAATGTGGCCACTCTAAAAAAGCTGAAGCGCGCCAACGGGAACGAATACGATTTCTCCTCCAGACAGTCTCTCAGATACAGCATAGTCAAGATAGGCAACGAGAGTTTCGACTGGAAACTCTCTCCAGTCAAGGCAGAAGGATCTGGAGACAAAAAAGTAGTTCAGTTCGTTGCAGAAGAGAGCATAGCATCTTCTCCCGAGATCGACCTTTTCGGTTATATGAAGACGAAAAGCAAAGGAAGCGATGAGGGAACCGCAACCAGAGTTGCCCCGGTCAGACTCACTCCGGCAATATCACTTGAACCGTTCAACTACGAAGTCGAGTTTCAGACAAACAAGTGGCTTGCAGACAGAGCGGGGGAGAATCCGAACATTGCCAATGCCGAGAATCACAGATCTCTCTACAGGTACACCGTTACGGTCGATCTCGATAGAGTTGGTACCGAAGCCTGGAACCTATCGCTGTCTGAAGAGGAAAGAAAAGTAGAGGTTTCGCCTGAAGAAAGAAGTAAGAGAGTCTGTGAACTACTGGAGATAATAAAGTATCTCTACAGAGATATCCGTGGTAGAAGAGAAGACCTGAAACCCGTCTTCATTGCGGGCGGAGTATACAAGATTAAGAATCCATATTTTATGAACGCTATTTCAGTAATCTGGAAGGGAGACAAACCCACAATAGATCTTGACCCCATAAAGGAGATCTCCGAATCCGTAGAAGCTGGAGAGACGTTCATCGGGGCGCGAAAAGGCTACTGGGAAAATGATTTCGACGAAAGTGTTCTATCTCCCGAACAGGTAATAGAAGGAATGAAGAATCTGGTAAAGACTTTGTATAACGGGCAGTGATTTTATGGAATTTCTCAAGATCAAGTTATACCAGGAGACGGCGGTCTACAGGATCCCTTTCTCTCTGGAGATAGTCGAAAGTTACCCGCTTCCGACTCCATGTACTGTAAATGGAATGATTCACAGCCTTCTGGGAGCCGATAGCCTTATTCCGGATCTGCGTTTCAGTATACAGGGCTCTCACAGCGGAATCATGGAAGACTACCAGTGGTATAAGAAGATGTCACCGGCCGCAGGTGGAACTTACAGTGAGACAAAGCGACCTATGGTTGTTAATGTCCTCAATGGAGTTACACTTATGGTACATTTGGGTTCTAAAGACCACTCGCTTCTCGAGAAGATACTCCAGACCCTTAACTCCCCACCTTATTATCCCTTTCTTGGAAGAGCCGAAGATCTTGTTGAGATCGTTAGCGCGGGCTTCGTGCAGGTAAATGACCCTGAAATAGAAGAAGAGTACGGGCAGCCTGCCTTCGTCCCCAAACAACTCGCAGATTCTATAAGTATATCCGGCACTCTCTACAGACTTCCTCTTAATTATTCTTACAGAGAAATAGAGAAACCTGGAAAGAAAAAAGAATCACTTTCCATTATTCGCGAATTTGAGTGGGGAGATTATTTCTATATTGAAAGGCCCAACATAGAAGAAGCCAGGATAGATGAGGAGGGGGATCCTGTTTGGCTGGAGTTGTAATATATGCCAAATCCAAACCGCCTGAGACCCTCTTCGATCATACCAGGGCAGTAGTTGGTAACTCACTGTCGCTACTGAAAGAGTATGGGAATAGAATAAATAGTTCATGGCCAGAGTCTATTGCAGACTTGAGCAGGCTGTTGAGAATAGTAGCAACCTATCATGACCTTGGCAAGAACTATACGCCCTTTCAGAATGTCTTGAGGAAATCGATTAAAATCGATCCTCTTGCTGTTTCATCACTAGATCCCCATATTCCGCACAGCTTTCTATCGACTTCCTTCTTTCTGGCAGATGCGAGTGATCTTGGAGTAGAAGATCTATATCTCAAGGCACTATTGACAAGGGCCATCGCCTTTCATCATCACAGGGAGATCATGGAAAAGCTGGTCGACCCGGATAACGAGCTTCTCAAAGAAGTAATAAAGGAAGACATACAGCCCAATTACGAGAGACTGGACTTCATGAAAGAGCTCGGAATCATTCTTAACAGGCCCGGTTTCAAGGGTATAAAGAGAGTTCTGTCCGGTACCTGGGATTCGTACTGGGAATCTGTTGTAAGAAACAACCCCGAATACCAGGCGGCATATACCCTTCTTGCCGGGTTTCTAATGAAGGCCGACCACTCGGCATCGGCACATCTTCCCGCCGAGTTTGAGCCATTCGAAAATACAAAGAATTCTATCCTCAAGTATCTCGCAGAAAAAAAGATAGATATTTCTTCCCTCTGGCAGATGGAGATCCTCGATTCAATCCGGGAGAAAAACGTGATACTCATTGCCTCTACCGGAATGGGAAAAACCGAACTGGCTTTACTCTGGAATGGAGACGAGAAGCTCTTCTATACATTACCTCTGAGAACTTCGGTGAACGCAATGTTCGGCAGAATGCTTTCGGTCTTCGGTGATGATGGACGGATAGGGTTGCTTCATAGCACTGCATCTGCGTATCTGTTGAAGGAAATCGATGAAAGCGACAAACAGGCCGGCGAAATGGTTGGCCTTATAGACAGGGCAAAACAGCTTTCACTACCACTAAGCGTTTCGACTGCAGATCAGTTATTCACTTCCACATTCAAGTATCCCGGTTATGAGAAGGTCTACGCAACCCTTTCATACTCGAACGTAGTAATAGACGAATTGCAGGCCTACAATCCCGAAATAGCGGCTGCAATTCTCTGGGGCCTGAAAGAAGTGACAGAGCTGGGATCAAAGTTCTGCTTAATGACTGCTACATTACCTGGCTTTTATCTGGACTTTGTGAAAGAAAACCTGCGTGATTTTGTGATTGAAAGGCGCTTTCTGCCAGTCTCAAAACACCGAATAGAACTGCTCAACGATAACATCATAGGGTACTGTGATTCAATTGTCGCTTCATGGAAGGAAAAGGGGAAAGTTCTGGTCGTGGTGAACACGGTCAAACAGGCTCAAAAATTGTATGAAGAGCTGAAAAAAAGACTCAAAAATGAGTCAGAAAACAATCTTATGCTCCTCCATTCGGGATTCATTCTTCGGGATAGATCATCTAAAGAAAAGAGACTCCTTGACAAGGATAATCCTTTCAAAGGAATAGTGGTTAGCACTCAAGTTGTAGAGGCATCTCTGGACATTGACTTCCCGGTACTGTTCACGGAAATTGCCCCGGCCGACAGTCTCATACAGAGAATGGGGAGGGTCGAGAGAAAGATTAGAGAGGGCAAGTTAAACCTTGAGAAACCGAATGTACTCATATTCTGGAGTGACGAAACTTCTGGGGTTGGGTCTGTATATGAGAGAAGCCTTGTATCGGGAACGGGGAAGCTTCTAGAGAATTATTCAGGAAAGACAGTTTCAGAAGAGGACAAACAGGATATTGTGAACGCTCTCTATTACAGCGATAATGCAAAGAAGGTAAAGGAAAAATTCGAGAAAGCGATAGAGATGCTTAAACTGGGAATCCTAAGAGCCAAGAACCGTGATGACGCTCAGAAACTCTTCAGGGACATATCATCTATTGAATGTATTCCTTTCACGGTATACGAAAGAGAAGAAGATGCTATATTGAAGCTTGTGGAGACAGTAGAGTCCTCCAAAGAAAGAGTTTCTCGCCTACGCGCAACTACTAAACTACAGGGATATACATTATCTGTGAAGAGATCCAGAGTTCCCGATTCAAAGATAGTGAAGCTAATCGGAAGTATAGCCGTGATAAACATACCCTATGACGCCGGTACCGGAATCCAGTACGAAGAGGAAGAATCTCCCTTTGTTTAGTTCAGATCTCCCTTCATACGGAGGGTTGCAGGTTGCATATTATACAGTGTGCAAGAGAAAGCTGTGGCTCTTCAGCCACGGAATCTCCATGGAAAGCGAAAACGAAAACGTGAAACTCGGAAAGTTGCTGCATGAAGATTCCTATGATAGAAAGGCAAAGGACATTCTAATTGACAACAGAATTAGAGTTGATTTCATCGATGGTGGCTCGATCCACGAAGTGAAGAAGTCGTCCCGCCTTGAGGAAGCAAGTGAGAATCAAATTCTCTACTATCTTTATTATCTTTCGTTGAAGGGCGTCTTTGTAGATGGCGAGTTACACTATCCAAAAGAAAACCGCATTAAAAAGGTAACTCTGGATAATCATGCCAGAGAAAAGATAGAATTAATTCTCTCTGGCATCGATGAGATACTGAAGATGCCTTCGCCTCCCTCTCTTGATTCTGAATCAAGGCCTTACTGTAAGAAATGTGCTTACTATGACTTCTGCTATGGTTAGGAGGCTGAGTTGAGAACTTATTATGTGATGAACAATGGGACACTTCTGCGTGAAGGAAATACGCTCTATGTGAAAACCGAGGAAAAGAAAAAAGCTATTCCAATAGAAGATATCCACGACCTATATGTGATGGGAGAGGTCACTCTCAATTCTAAGGTGATCAATTTCTTAGCGCAGAATGGAAAGGTTGTTCATTTCTTCAATTACTACGGTTTTTACTCGAGCTCTCTCTATCCAAGGGAAACTCTAGTTTCCGGCCATGTTAAGGTCAGACAGGCCGAACATTACCTGAACAGAAGGAAGAGGCTTAAACTGGCACAATTGTTTGTAGATGGTGCAGCGACAAACATCCGGCGGACACTCCTGTACTACCAATCAAGGGGAAGAGAACTGGGCAGTGTAATCGAATCAATAGAGAAAGAAATCGCATCGATCTACGAGTCAGGCGCAGTAGACCAGTTGATGGGTATAGAAGGAAGAATAAGAAGTGCCTACTATTCTTGCTGGAACGAGATATTGAAAGAGGCTCCTTCTTTCGATAAGAGGAAAAAGCGACCACCAGATAATGAGATAAACGCTCTCATTTCCTTCGGGAATTCCCTCATGTACACCGCAACTCTAAGCGAGATTTACTTCACGCAACTTGATCCAACAATTAGCTTTCTTCATGAGCCTGGAACAAGAAGATTTTCCCTTTCACTGGATATTTCCGAGATATTCAAGCCTCTTATAATTGACAGAATGATATTCAAACTCTGGAACAACGGGGAAATTGACACCTCTGACTTCACTAAGAAAGAAGGAATATGTCTCCTCAGTGATAAAGGTAGGATGACTCTGCTGAAGGATTACGATGAAAGGATGAAAACAACGATAAAACACAGGAAGTCTGGTAAGCACCTTACATACAGGCAATTGATTCGCTCCGAATGCTACCGACTGATAAAACATATCATAGGTGATGAAACCTACGAACCATTCAAAGCCTGGTGGTAGTTTTGTATGTTCTTGTAGTCTACGATGTTGCCGTGAAAAGGCTCGACAAGATTAGAAAGCTTCTCAAAAAGCAGTTAAACTGGGTTCAAAACTCCGTCTTCGAGGGAGAATTAACTGCTGCTGGGCTTGAAGCTATGAAGAAAGCAATTACAAGGTTGATAGACAAGGATGAAGACAGCGTATTGATTTACAAGATAAAAGATGAGAAATGGATTGATAAGTCCGTTATTGGACTTGAAAAGTCGGACACAGGAAATTTCTTATAGATCGGTTTCTCGTCGGGTTGTCATTCGCGCATTCTTCCTGTGTTGAGAAAACTCTTTTCTGTTTTGTTCAAGTCCCTATGATTATTCATCCAAAAGCATTTCAGAATGTCGTCGGGTCTCCAGGGAGTTTACACTAAGAAGAGGCGACGATAGAAGAAGGTAGTATCTTCTGAGAAAATTGATTGTAATCGACTATAATTGTGTGTAATAAGCCCTATTTTCGGGGGGTTCCCATATATCCTTGAAGGTATCTAAACGTCATGAGCACGAAATCATCTATCCGGACGTTGTCTCCGGGTTCCCATATATCCTTGAAGGTATCTAAACTATTTTAGCACACTTGTTTCAAAAATAGCAAACAGCTGGTTCCCATATATCCTTGAAGGTATCTAAACTCCAAACGTGTTGTCGAAAGCCCACTTCAGGCCGTTCCCATATATCCTTGAAGGTATCTAAACCTGGCATTTTGAAGGAAAAGCGGGAGGTGTTGTAATGTTCCCATATATCCTTGAAGGTATCTAAACACGAAAAATGGCAGGCGAAACTTATGACCCTCTACGGTTCCCATATATCCTTGAAGGTATCTAAACCCAGGATGGTCGAGAAGCTAGGGTAAGTTCTAGACCGTTCCCATATATCCTTGAAGGTATCTAAACGCAATTGAGAGAGATGATTGATAAGATTCAGAATGGGTTCCCATATATCCTTGAAGGTATCTAAACTGCTCATAACCCGTAGAATCACTCTGAAGATCTCTTGTTCCCATATATCCTTGAAGGTATCTAAACTCTGGACTACCAGAAGGGTCGAGAAGCTAGGGTAAGGTTCCCATATATCCTTGAAGGTATCTAAACTGCGTGAAGATGCTTGGTGAGAAAGCTGTAAAAGTGGGTTCCCATATATCCTTGAAGGTATCTAAACTCAATTCAATAGATCTCACTCAATACTTGAAAGGGGTTCCCATATATCCTTGAAGGTATCTAAACAGAGACTTCACAATCTCTATGAAGTCTTGATTGTACTCGTTCCCATATATCCTTGAAGGTATCTAAACCTTAAACCTTCCGAGAAATTCAACAACAGGAAGGAAGTTCCCATATATCCTTGAAGGTATCTAAACCGAAGAGGTTCGCGAGCGATCCCGCAATTGACCTGTTCCCATATATCCTTGAAGGTATCTAAACAACAGTACGCGGTTATATCCGTCTCGGCAGTGTCGTGTTCCCATATATCCTTGAAGGTATCTAAACAATTTTTCGGGCTCTCGGGCAAGGACGAGACAGCCGGGGTTCCCATATATCCTTGAAGGTATCTAAACCTCATATGCGGAATCGAAGTACAAACTAGCCGCTGTGTTCCCATATATCCTTGAAGGTATCTAAACCGATGTCAAGGTCTTTCAGGTCGAAGAACAACGACGTTCCCATATATCCTTGAAGGTATCTAAACACGCTACCGGGGTCGTGATTCGACCGTTCAAGAAGGGTTCCCATATATCCTTGAAGGTATCTAAACAGAGCGAGAGTTTATCTGAGGCTATAAACAACTTGTTCCCATATATCCTTGAAGGTATCTAAACGCGGTAATCACTCCGGAGTTGACCGAATGGAAAGCGTTCCCATATATCCTTGAAGGTATCTAAACGTTCGTATGCAACTGGCTCAAGCTGGAACGGACCGTTCCCATATATCCTTGAAGGTATCTAAACCCTATATGATGTCCGTCTTCAAGCTGAAGGACTTGTTCCCATATATCCTTGAAGGTATCTAAACAAGGGTACAGGCTATTAGAAACGAGTTGGGAATGTCGTTCCCATATATCCTTGAAGGTATCTAAACGACAGAGCATTTTGCGTCTTCATTCGAGAGGGAGATGTTCCCATATATCCTTGAAGGTATCTAAACGCCAGTGAAGTTATCCTGGAAGAATTTCGCAAACGGTTCCCATATATCCTTGAAGGTATCTAAACTTGTTGAAGCTGTTCCAGTACTGCCGGACTAGTTCCCGTTCCCATATATCCTTGAAGGTATCTAAACGAAGAACCGCCCTTGTGGGCAGATGGACGGGATTCGTTCCCATATATCCTTGAAGGTATCTAAACGAACATCGGAGGAAACGAAAGACTCGGAGCAATCACTGTTCCCATATATCCTTGAAGGTATCTAAACCTCTATGAAATCCATCTTCACGCCCATAAGTTCAGTTCCCATATATCCTTGAAGGTATCTAAACGAATCATATGGACTGAGAGTCACAGATGCAAGGAGTTCCCATATATCCTTGAAGGTATCTAAACGCGACATTTCGGGCGAGTCTCGGAAATACAAGCTCCTGGTTCCCATATATCCTTGAAGGTATCTAAACTAGCTTTATCCATGAGCGTCACGTTCGACTGGGTTCCCATATATCCTTGAAGGTATCTAAACGATCTTTATGGAGAGTTGAAGGAGGGATAGTTTGGTTCCCATATATCCTTGAAGGTATCTAAACTTGACCTCTTTTGTCCTTCGTGTTCCCACCTTTCGTTCCCATATATCCTTGAAGGTATCTAAACTTGACCTCTTTTGTCCTTCGTGTTCCCACCTTTCGTTCCCATATATCCTTGAAGGTATCTAAACAGGGTTTCGTGACTTTATTTGACGCGAAATGGAAAAAGTTCCCATATATCCTTGAAGGTATCTAAACTGCAAGCGATATGCGAGAAGTGGGGGGTCGAGTATAAGTTCCCATATATCCTTGAAGGTATCTAAACTTGAAAAAATCGAGATCGCGGACGTGGGATCGTCTCCGGTTCCCATATATCCTTGAAGGTATCTAAACGAGACTTACGTGAAGATCTGGGAAGACGACAAAGTTCCCATATATCCTTGAAGGTATCTAAACCTCTTTCTTCTTGAGCGTGTTTCCTTCTTCAATGATGTTCCCATATATCCTTGAAGGTATCTAAACCAAGAATCTTTTCTCTGTCGATGACAAAACGGCGAGTTCCCATATATCCTTGAAGGTATCTAAACGACTTTGCCGGTGTCGTTTCTCTCGAAGATCTCATAGTTCCCATATATCCTTGAAGGTATCTAAACAAAGGACGGGCAAAGTTTATATGCCCGCCCACGATCCGTTCCCATATATCCTTGAAGGTATCTAAACAGACTTACGGGATCATCGAACGGAGAATGGACTTCGAGTTCCCATATATCCTTGAAGGTATCTAAACTGAGGACTGCCCTCTCAGAATCGACGGAGAAGGCGTTCCCATATATCCTTGAAGGTATCTAAACATGGAGATCGTCGAGGAGGAATCCGGAGAAGCAAGTTCCCATATATCCTTGAAGGTATCTAAACGCGTAAAGCATCAAACCTTCTGGAATCTCCTCACTCCGGTTCCCATATATCCTTGAAGGTATCTAAACTGGGAGACTCTTCGATCAAAGTTCAGAAACTCATCGGTTCCCATATATCCTTGAAGGTATCTAAACTATTTATGTCTCCTGGGTGCACGCGAAACCAACCGGTTCCCATATATCCTTGAAGGTATCTAAACGTCCTTTGAGGACAGGAGACAGATCCAGGGAGGTTCCCATATATCCTTGAAGGTATCTAAACATAGAAAAAGGCCCCGGAGGGCCTCTCAATCTAGTTCCCATATATCCTTGAAGGTATCTAAACTTGTGTAGGCTTTGCCTTCTTCTCTTCTCTCTTCAGTTCCCATATATCCTTGAAGGTATCTAAACATTATGTAGATGCTTTTGCAGATGTAGAGTTTGAGGCCGTTCCCATATATCCTTGAAGGTATCTAAACGGGAGAAGGTACAGGCGTGTTTTTGGCAACTAAGAAATACAGTACTTGGCCAAATAAAAATCCAGAACCCGGGATTAACTGTTTAGCCTCTAATGTTAGAGTGCTCCAATCTGTAACTTCTTCCCGTGAAAACGATCAAATGACAATGATGAACTAGTCTGTCAATTATTGCGCTTGTCAGTTTGTCGTCGTAGAATATGCCGTTCCATTTGCTGAATTCAAGATTGGTGGTTATGATCACGCTCCTTTTCTCATAACAGTCTGCAATCAATTGAAAAAGCAGTTGAGAGCCTTCTCTGTCAAGAGGTATGTATCCCCACTCGTCACATATGAGAAGGTCAAGCTTGTTGAGTTGCTTGAGCAATCTGTCGAGCTTGCCTTCTTCTTTGGCCTGAATGAGTTCATTCACGAGAGTTACAGTCCTGAAGAATCTTACCTTTTTCTCTTGTGAACAGGCTTGAACACCTATCGCGGTAGCCAGATGGGTTTTGCCAGTACCCACCGGTCCATACAGGATTAGGTTCTCCTCTCTGTCAATGAACTCACCATTCTTAAGCGCTTCAAGTGTTATGCTTTGCGGTATCTGCACGTTCTGGAAATCATATCCCTGGAAGCTTTTCACTATCTCGAACTTCGCCTGCTTCAAGTACCGATTCTTCCTGGAAATGTTTCTGTTCTCTATTTCCTGTTGAAGAAGCTTCACCAGAAACTCTTCGTGACTTTTCGCTTCAATTTGCAGATAGTTCGTCGCTATGTTTTTGCCAAGTCTCAGTTTTTTGCAGTAGTCGGATATGAGCTCCTTCATTTCGCACTTCCAAGTAAGCCGTCATATACACTTAGGTCTGCTTCGTAGTTCAGTTGAGGTATGTCTTCAGAGAGCGATACTTCTCTTATCTGAGGCTGAGTGAGACGGTGGTAAGTGACAAGTATTGTATCGACCTCTCCATCGCTTTCAATAAGCGCTCTCGTTGCGGTGGCCATATCGCTCTCGCTCAACATCTTGCTCAATAACTTTAAGCCCGCCTTCTTTTTGTCTCTATCGCTCTTCTCAAAGAACTCTTTCCATTGAACTGGTAGCTGGTCGTAGAAAGCCACGTATTTCAACGCATTCGGCCTTTTTGCTATCGTCGGCAAATAAAGATACCAGTTGAATGCTTCCTGCTTCTCTCCGTACAACCTCGCATGAGTTACGACCCTTTCGTATCTCTCGTCCAGTATCGTTACTGTGAAAGCGTCTGCCTTCAACCACAACTCCCTCAAGGATAGTTCCGGTGCTGTCGAGTAGCTGTTCTTCTCAAAGGTGACTATCCCGTATTTGTTTGCCTTTACACTAAGCAGTTTCGAGATTTCGAACGGTGTGGCAGGTAGTTCGTTCATCCTATCCCGCTCTTCTTC
>Ga0302251_1000435_pt1 | contig 39510 bp, 27 predicted proteins | sample AAG_RA_Gln_MG_FD_193534 | JGI IMG/M metagenome (GOLD analysis project Ga0302251, IMG submission 193534) | Enriched activated sludge microbial communities from anaerobic digester in WTTP, New Holstein, Wisconsin, United States - AAG_RA_Gln | ecosystem: Engineered > Bioreactor > Anaerobic >... | reverse complement strand
AGGATATTATGGCCTATGTCCAATAGATAGCTCAATTTTCGATGATTGCTGCCAACAGAATTCCGGATGTAAGAGGCAAAAATCCTTGCATGTGAAAAAAGAATGCTATCGCAATTCTGTCAGCTTGAATCTTGACATCTCTCTTGAAAATCTATATTATTAAAATCTGCTTATGATTGTAAAAATCTGCAGTCTTCGAAACGGGCCTTGAGAGACGAAGAGGAGGATAAAGCTTCGAATGGATGAAGAGCATCAGGATTCTGCTCAAAAATCTTCACATACCTGTCCTCTGGCGCTTGCAGAGGTTGTAAGCGCTCTATGTCTTACAGCCACAAGGATAATTGGGGCATTCAGAAGGAAGAATCTGGAAATGCCTCTCCCTTCCAGAGCAGCTGTGATAGATATTATCGAGTCACTGAGATCGGTCATATTTCCGGGTTTTTTTGGAAATCCCGAGCTTTTTGAGGATAATATCTGTTTTCACGTCGGCTCTACTCTCGATCATATAAGGCGTGAATTAAGGGATCAGATCAAAAGGGGGCTCTGTTTCGCCTGTGACGATAAGGCTGAAGACTGCACCTTCTGCACTACAAAAGCTTCTGATGCGGCAAATTCATTCATGGAAAAGCTTCCTCATATTCAAAGAATTCTTATGACTGATGTTCAGGCTGCATATGAAGGCGATCCGGCGGCGCGCAGTCCTGACGAGGCCATATTCTGCTATCCAGGCATTCTTGCTATAACCAATTATCGGATTGCTCACGAGCTTTTCAAACTGAATGTTCCTCTGATTCCCAGGATCATCACCGAGCATGCCCACAGTATAACAGGAATCGATATTCATCCCGGCGCCACGATAGATGAGAGCTTCTTCATAGATCACGGAACAGGTGTGGTGATAGGTGAGACTTGTGAAATAGGGAAGAAGGTCAGAATCTATCAGGGTGTGACTCTGGGCGCGAAGAGCTTTCCTCTTGACAAGGATGGGAAGCCCATCAAGGGAATCAAGAGGCACCCGATTGTTGAAGATGAGGCCGTGATTTACTCTGGAGCCACAATCCTCGGGCGTATAACGATTGGCAGAGGGTCCTCAATAGGTGGCAATGTATGGCTGACTTCCTCTGTTCCTCCGGGAAGCCTGATCACTCAGGCAGGCATGAAAAAAGAAAGCTTTGACAATGGCGCAGGAATCTGAGAGAATCGCGGGGAATAGAAACAGAGTAAAAGGGTTTTTCACCTTCAGGAATAAATATAATCTTTAGAGCAACCGCAGCAGCAGTTCTTCATATACAATCGAGGAGGGTGCTAAAGGCATATGCGCAGCTTATCTTCATCACTGTTCCGTGTGATTTTGATTATTATGGCAGGCGTATTATTATTGTGTTCCACTGTCAACGTCTATGCAGAGAAGGAAGACAAGAGCTCAGGTATAATGATCGCCCAGTCAAAGGAAGAAAAGAAGACCGAAACCAGGAAGCCCGGTGATAAAAAACCGGTCGCTTCTCCAACTGGCAAGCCGACAAAGGTTACTGAGCCATCAAAGCCTGCCGGCTCGCCGACAAAGGCTGCTGGGCCATCAAAGCCTGCCGGCTCGCCGAAAGCTACTGAGGAAGCAACTGCAGAGCCTACACCGCAGGAATCAGCGCCTGTAGATGAAACTCCTTCGGGAGAGACTTCGAGCCCGACAGAAGCTGCACCATCGCCGACTCAGTCTCCCAGCGGTATAGCAGGTATGCTTGCCGGGTTTGATGTCAAGAAGAACATAATTCCGATTGTCGGAGGCATTGTCGGCCTGATAGTGATTCTGATAGTCATTCTGGCACTGACCGGAAAGAAGAAGAAGCACGTCTGTGAGCGATGCGGCAAGTCAGTGCTCCCTGGAATGGTCTTTTGCGATGAATGCTCCGGCTCTGGCCCCAGCTTTGCGAAACAGGACTCAGGCCGAATGGAAACAAAGGCAGCGCCTCCCAGAGATGAGCCCAGGACGCCTTCTTACACCGCACCGCCACCTGCTGCAGTTCCAACGGAAAAAAAGAAGGCCCGTCCCTCGGGAAGAGTTATTGCTGTCATAACTATAAGGAGAGGTGCAAATCAAGGTCACCGCTTCAATTTTTATGAATCGATAGCACAGATAACAATAGGAAGTGATCCTGACTGTGATATCATAATTGAAGAGGATGAAGAAGTTTCGGCACGTCATGCAGTCATTTCGATGGGAGAAGGCTCGAGCTTCTATGTTCACGATATGGGTAATACTTCAGGTCTTTTCGTAAACAGTGATCGCGTCAAACAGTCAGGCCTGAAAAGCGGCGATGTCATAAAAATGGGAAAGACGGAGCTCACCTTTGCACGGCTGTAATCGGAGAGGTGGAGGTGCTGCCGTTATGAAAGCCTGGTTTTTTTCGGAGTATTCGAGCAGTTTTTTCTGGAGGCTCTGTGCCTCCATTTTTGTTTTTTTCCTGCCCTTTGTCTTACCAACTGCTCACGCCAGGGATAGCTTCTCAATTCAGAAGATAAACCAGTTGCAGTATGAGATAGGCAGAGATGATGATATGCTTTCCAAGCCCTCAATAGAATGGTCTGGTGATGGTGAGATCCTGATTCTGGATTCCAAGACACTCTTCATGTGGAAGAAGAAGAGGCTGATTCAGATTGCCAGTCCTGACGGGAGCATATGTAAAGTGTATCTCTCTCCTGATGGCTCCAGGTTTTTGTGCAGCAATGAAGATGGAGCGGCAGCGCTGGGATATGTAAATAGTTTTGAATTCCGTCCCATATCGGAAAAGATGACAGTAGACAAAGTTGTCTGGAGTCGCGACGGTTCCCGTTTTTATTATCTGAAAGGCACAACGCTTCATTTATTTGAGATCTCGAAGTTTTACAGCGATATCATATATGACGGTGTCTGTGATTTTCACCTTTCCGGGGATGAAAAGAGGATCATGCTCCGGATGGGAAGGAGAGATGACAGGGAGCCTCAGTATACATTGATTAATGTAGACCGCACTTGCAAAAAGCTCTTTCAGCGGGGCATGCTTTTACAGGAGGACCGTGTTGCCCGCCCTTTCCTTAAAAACATCAACTGTGATTTCCGTACACTGCTTCTGGAGAAAAAGACATCTTCGGCTAAGGGCTTTGGACTCTTCAGGATAACCTGGAGAAATATGCTGAAAGATGAGAGAACTCTGCTGGATGACTGCAGGGGAAATCAGGATGCGGCATTTTCTGCAGACCAGGAGAAGATTGCTCTTACATGCCACGATGGAAGCGACGACCCCGCTATGCTTGTCCTTTCGGCAGCAGGTGATATTCTGGTGAAGTTTTCTCCTAAAAAGGGCTGGAATTACCGGGACCCCCTCTGGTCTCCCCATAGTGACTTGATTATGTGGAGCTATATCGATGCCTCCAGGAAAGAAGGAGATAGATTGAGGCTCCTGGTCACAGATCCGAAAGGAGTGGCACTGCAGTTTATCCCCGGCAAGTATTCAAATCTTGAGATGGACTGGTCTCCCAGGGGAGATTATCTTCTGATGAGGGAAGAGGCGCAGAAGCTGGAGCACGGTGATTATGTCGTCTATGACCTGAAGGGAAAGAAGTTGAGAGAGCTTTTCAAAGACAATAGAAGCAGAATAACAAGCAGGCCGGTCTGGTCTCCCGATGGACGTTTCATCGCCGTAATAGATTACAGCACCTTCCAGAAGAGGGAGAAGAAGATGGAGAGGAGAGGCACAGTTCAGAGGGAGATTGAATGTGTGTATTTCAGAGAGCAGGTCTTTCTTTACAGGCTTTCTGAAGACTCGCTTCAGCTTCTCTGGTAGGTGCGAAACTTATGTCAGCTGAACAGAAGACTCTCCCGAAATCCGCCGTTACCAATCGTACATCATTCCACAAAGTGTTGATGTCGTTCATCAAAAGGCCGCCTCTGCATAAAAAGCTCTCTCTGCTTCTCCTTCTGCTGATTATTGTTCTGGCAGGCACAGCGTTATCAATGATATGCCGTAATTCCGGCAAAGATACAGGGCATTTCAGCGGAGACAGAGCTTTTTCACATGTGAAGGAGATTGTAGAGCTGGGGCCACGCCCGTCAGGCTCAGAGGCATTGAAAAAGGCCGGCGAGTATATAAAAAATAAGCTTGCCGAATCAGGACTCGAAGCACGGGATGGATACTTTACTGCCAGGACCCCGACAGGCAGCGTTGCCATGAACAATATTACAGGTGTAATGAAGGGAGCTGGCGATGATATTCTGATAATCGGAACTCATTACGAGAGTAAATACTTTTCCAGTCAGGTATTCGTAGGGGCAAACGATGGAGGCTCCGGGACAGGAGTGCTTCTTGAGGCGGCAAGGGTACTATCCATCCGGAAGGAGCAGCCTTTTACCATATGGTTTGTTTTCTTTGATGGTGAGGAAGCTTTCGGAGAATGGTCAGCAACAGACAGTCTATATGGAAGCAGGCATTTCGCAGAGGAATTGAAGGAGAAGGGACTCGTGCCAAAGGTAAAAACGCTTTTACTGCTGGACATGGTCGGAGACAGAGACCTCAGTATAAACAATGACGCATATTCAACACCGTGGCTCAGGGAGACGATGCACGATGCCGCGGAGGATCTCGGTTTCAGGCAATACTTCAACGGGCCTTATGTGCCGATTCAGGATGATCATATTCCGTTCCTGGATCTTTCCATCCCATCAATTGATATAATAGACATGAACTTTCCCTGGTGGCACACCCCTGATGACACTCTTGACAAGGTAAGCCCTGCCAGTCTTGAGATCGTCGGATTGACACTGCTCCGGATGATAGACATACTGGAAGATCGTTTTGCGCATTAACGCTATTTGATCGATTCAGGGAGAGGCTCCATCTGTGCCATCTCCTGAACAAAACGTGCCAGCACATCCTTGTCTGCACTCCTCAGCCACTGGTACTTACCTGGAAATGCAGGATCCAGCTCAGTATATGTGCCGTTGTAATTGCATCTGGCCCAGGGAGATTTGCCTTTAAGGGCTGCGTTATACATTCGTATGGCGTATGTCTTGTCGTCCTGCATTGCGTGATCGGTCTTGCACTGAAGCCTCAGATACCGGCAGAATATGCGTTGAATGAAAGAGAAGGCTTCCCTGTCTTTCCAGAAGAAGTCATCCATACCTGCTTCCCTGGGCAGAGGGCAGCGCTGCCTGATGCAGTCCTCTCTTGTTGCAGGCCCTTCGAGATCGATCAGATATTTGACATCCAGTTTCGGATTTTTAAAAAGAGAGCCCACTGCTGCAGTGGTTCCGTCAAAGAACGAGAGGATGCCGATATTTCTGTGATCTACCCGACCTCTCTGAGACCGGAGGTATTTAATCACCTCTGTGAGGTCATCCTGATGTGCAGGACCGTTGTAATCCTCAGTCCCTGTTGATTTCCCCCTCCCTTCAGGATCGTAGCAGAATACTGCTATCCCGCCTTCTGCAATTGTCCTGGCGTAAGGGAACATGGACTGAGCGGCCTGCTCTCCCGGCGGCACTATAATTACTACAGGAAGAGGCCCTGGCCGCTCCTGTGGCACGAAGAAGTAACACTGGATGCGATTTCCGTTCGGGGCGGCAAGATTGATGGTTTCATCGACATCCACCTTGTAAGTGGCCTTTTCTTCAGCCGGTAAAGCTGTAGTTAGGGAGATGATAAGAACAGATGCACACACCCAGCATAGAATTACTTTTAATAAACGGATCTTCATGGCTGGACCTCCACCTTTTTAAAATAACGAGTGTATCCAAACTGTATTGCAGTATTCTGAAATCCTGCAATGGCTGATAATCTCAAGCAGTTGAAGCCGGATATTGGCTCTTCTCAATGCGGCACTGCTATATTGAGAGATCGAACATCTTCTTTGTCAATTTCAACGATGCATGCTTTTCGATGTATTCGTCGACCGGTTTAGTCCTTTTTACTGTGAGCTTTCCTCCGCATTCCTGGCAGTAAAATGTCAGTGTCTCAGGATTAAAGCCGGAGAGCTTCATATCCTTGATCTGACATTTGTGCTCAAAAAGGTTCTCTGTTGTCGGTAAGTTCAATGCTGCACCTCTATCTCTGTAATCATTGAGAAAAAATCAACATCAGTTAAGATGAGGTTTTCCCTCCTACTATCCTGATGATTGATATTTCCACGGACGAGTTTTTTTCCCTTCTCTCGGACAAGAGAGAGGATTCAGACCTGAACTGAACAAATACATATACTGAAGGGGATACTGCAGATTGCGGCAGTTGCAGTTCGGAGTGCAGCAACACGATAATAAACCTGAATTGATAAAGTGGAGCAGATGGTTTATAATAAGTGTCAGCAGTTGATTGTGAAATCTGCTGCGGCTGCTCACGCGAATTGAGCAGACAGAGAATATCCTTATAACCAGCTCAATGAATCAGGAGCAGCGTTTTATGAGTATCACGATTCTGAAGGATGTAGAATTCATCTCTCATCATACGACCGGCACAGGCAGTCTTGTAATGCAGGACGGCATCATAACGGAGATATTCACCGGAAGAGATAAGAGTCTGTATGATATGGAAGGAGCACACGTTGTCGAGATGGAAGGGGCTCCGCTCCTTCCCGGCTTCATAGATACACACACTCATTTTCTTCACACAGGACTGCACATGTCAATGATTTACCTCACTCCCTGCACAACACTGGAGAGTCTTCTTGAGGCACTCAGAGGAGGGGTTGGAGATGAGAGTGAGTGGGTGAGAGGCTTCGGCTTTGATGAGAGTGTCTTTCCGGATCGAAAGAGGCCAACCAGGAGCGATCTGGATAGAGTCGTGTCTGACAGGCCTGCTGTGATTTTCAGACGGGATTATCACTCGTGTGTCTTGAACAGTCGTGCAGTTGAGACTCTTCCACAATCCCCTTTTCTTCAGGAGCGGGAGGTCATACAGGATGGCTTTTTCTGCGGCAGGGCCAATGACTGGGTGCGGCAGGTTCTTTTTTCCCGGATTGATGAAGGAGAGCGTATCAGTGCTCTGAAAGCAGCCACTGCCAGGGCTCTTTCAAAGGGGATTACAACTGTGCACGCTCTTGAAGGCGGCAGCCTTTTCTGTATGGATGACCTTGAGTTTTTCTTCAGCCGTGCTGATTCAGTGCCTGTCAGGATCGTGCTGTATCCACAGATAGTTGATATAAAGTGGTGCAGGGAAAGAGGGATTCCCAGAATAGGAGGGTGTCTGCTTATTGACGGCTCTTTCGGATCCCGCACTGCTGCACTCAGCGAGCCTTATTACGATGATCCCGGGAACAGAGGGCAGCTTTACTTTGACCCGCAGTTTCTTAACTCCTTTGTCCTTAAGGCTCACAGGGAGGGGATGCAGCTTTCATTCCACGCAATAGGAGACAGGGCCGTCACCGTGATTCTGGATGCATATCAGGCTGCTCTGGAGGCCTTCCCGACAGACGCTCACCGCCACAGGATAGAGCACTGTGAGCTTCCTCTGCGCACCGACATCGATAGGATTGGACGTCTGGGAGTGTATGTGGCGGTTCAGCCCACCTTTGAATATCTCTGGGGAGGAAGAAAAGGAATGTACTGCCAGAGACTGGGGGTTGACAGGGTGATGAGGACCAACCCTGTAAGAGAGTTTCTGGACAACGATATAGTCGTAGGGGGAGGCTCTGACAGTGATGTTACGCCAATGGATCCAATGATGGGCATCTATTCCGCCCTTACTCATCCAAATCTTGCCTTCCGCGTGTCATTGAAGGAAGCGCTCGATATGTATACCTTAATGGCTGCCAGGTTTTCATTCCAGGAAGGAGAGATCGGTGATATTGAAGTGGGGAAGAGGGCAGATCTGACTGTTCTCTCGCGCAATCCGTACGATTCAGACATAGAGTCCATCATGGATATTGAAGTGGAAAAGACTATAATAGACGGAGTTACTGTGTACGAAAGAAAGGAGCAACAAGATGCCAAGCGAGCTGGAAATCGGTCTTGAACCCAAGACTGCATTAACCATACTGTATACCGGGGATCTGCACGGTAATGTGGAGCAGATGAAGTATATGGCGACGCTGATCAAAGAGCAGAGACAGAAGGTGAAGGTAGCGCTCCTTGCAGACAGCGGAGACTGGAGCAAGGGCAGCCCTATCTGCGATCAGAACGGCGGAAAGCCGATGGCTGAAATCATGAACTATCTTGCATACGATGCAGTGGCACTCGGAGAGGCCGATCTCTCGTGGGGAGTCAGAGGTCTCCGCCATCTCATTGAGATGGCAGACTTCCCTTTTCTCTGCTCCAATATCAGGGGCGAGCTTCCTGACGGGATAAAGCCCTATACTGTAAAAGAGTCCTCAGGAATTCGTATGGGCATAATCGGAGTCAGCCCCGTGGTTAACCTTCCGGAGCGCCACTATTCGATGGTCCAGCCGGAAGAAGGCATTGGAGAGGCTCTCAATGCAATGCAGGCTGAAAAGATTGAGCTTCACATACTTCTTTCGCATCTGGGCATCGAGAAGGACAGGGAGATTGCCAGAGTCTTCCCTTCTCTTCAGCTCATCATCGGAGGTCATTCCCATATCAACCTCGAAAAGCCTGAAGAGGTGGGAAGCACTCTTATTGTGCACGGTGGTGCCTTTGGCGAATATCTGGGCACTCTGAACCTCACTCTGGGGGCAACCATTACGCTGAAGGGGAAAGACCGGGACAGATAATCTGAATCCTGTCATATATCGGAGGAAAAAATCATGAAACGTCTTGCTGTCATCTTTACTGCAATGCTGCCGCTCCTTTTCTCTCTGCACCTGATGGCCTTTGCGCTGGACGGTGACTCTAAGGCCAGAAGCATAGAAAAGCAGCTTCTGAATCTGCCCCGCTATATAAGTCCGAGCAGCTATTCCAGAATCGAGAGGATTGCCTGTGTGAAGGGGCAGCTTTCGAAGTTCATAGAGGTGCCGATTACATGCAGGGGACAATCTCTCAGGGAGAATGACAGGAAGGTGCTTCGAAAGCTCATAGAGGCGTCACGCTTCATAGACACGTTATTCCTCAGGCAGGTATTCAAGAAGAACGAGGAGATAAGGCGCAGGCTGCAGGCATCACGGGACCCTCTGGATGTATTGACGCTCAGATACTTTCTGATAAACTATGGCCCCTTTGACAGGCTGAACGATTATATCTCTTTCACTGGAGACTTCCATCACAGCAGGGGAGCTAACTTTTATCCCGACAACTTTACCAGGGAAGAGATGGAAGAATGGCTGAATCGTCATCCGGAAGACAGAGAGGCCTTTACAAGCGATTTTACTGTTATCAGGAGAAAAGGAGAATCTCTGGTGGCAGTTCCCTATTCGCAGGAATATGCCGATCTGCTGACACCTGCCGCGAGGGCTTTGAGAGAAGCGGTGCAGTTCAGTGACAATCAATCGCTCCGCACATATCTTGAGCTGCGGGCAAAGGCTTTCAAGACAAACAACTACTATGAAAGTGATCTAGCCTGGATGGATATCCGGGACAGCCGGATAGAGCTCGTAATAGGTCCATATGAGGTTTATGAGGATCAATTGTTCAACTACAAGGCTTCATTCGAGTCTTTCGTAATTCTGAACCTCCCTGATGAGGCGAAACAGTTCACTGAATACACCAGTTATCTGAAAGATATGGAAGCCAATCTCCCGATAGATGATTCATTGAAGAACCTTGACAAGGATTTTTCATCACCAATTCGGATAGCCCATCTTGTCTTTTCTGCCGGCGACGGGAGAGCCGGTGTCCATACTTCAGCCTTTGCGCTGCCCAACGATGAGAGAGTCAGAAAGGAGCGGGGATGCAAGAAGATAATGCTGAAGAACATAATGGCAGCCAAGTTCAAAGGAAGCACCTTCCCCATAGCCAGGAAGATAATAGATCCTTCTCAGCTCTGCCATGCTCAATTTGACGGATATTTCAGAGACACTGTCTTTCACGAGCTTTCGCACGGACTTGGACCGGGAGTCATCAACCTTTCGGACGGCACCAGGAAAGATGTGAGAATCTGTCTGCGCGAGAATTACTCCTCCATAGAAGAGTGCAAGGCAGATACACTGTCTGTATATAACCAGCTGTTTCTAATGGAAAAAGGCGTCATCCCCAGAGGGGATTATAAGACGCTGTGCGTCTCATATCTGGCAGGGCTGTTCCGGTCAGTGAGGTTCGGAATCGACGAGGCTCACGGCAAGGGCTCACTCATTCAGTTGAACTGGATGATGGAAAAGAAGGCGATATCCTACGACACTGCAAAAGGTAATTACCGGGTCAATTTTGATCTCTTTGCCGATGCCAATAAGTCACTGGCTGCCAGGCTGCTTGAGATTCAAGCCAGAGGTGACTACGAAGAAAGTGTGAAATTTCTGGCAAGATATGCCAGATGCCCTGGCCATCTTGTCGCGTCTCTGAAGAAGCTCTATGAAATACCGGTAGACATAGAACCTGTCTTTGATACAGAATCAATTTAGGAAATTATTATGATGAATAGATAGGAAAGGCGGCAGAAAGGGCTGCCCGGTGAGGGCTGTCTCTGCGGTTTGATTGACGTTGCAGAAAGGAGGGTTAATGGGCGAGCTTCGCATCGGTACAGTTCTGGAAGGGAAATACAGAGTTCAGCGTCTCCTCGGGGAAGGCGGCATGAACAGGGTATATCTTGTCGAGGACCTTGCCTGCACCGGAAGATGGGCGCTCAAACTGACCAAGAATACGGTAGATATACAGTCAACCCAGCAGGATCAATACAACAAGTTCCTGAAGGAAGTGGCCATTCTCACGACCCTGAAGCATCCCAACCTTCCTGTGATAGAGGATTATTTCCCTTATGGCTCCCAGTACTGCATTGTTCAGGAGTACATTGAAGGGGAGTCTCTCGATGAGCATGTGAAGCACAGACTCCCGTCGGAGGCAGATGTGCTTGGATGGGCCATCACAATATGCGATGTCCTGCAGTTTCTCCACAAGAACGACATCATTTTCCGCGATCTCAAGCCTGGGAATCTCATACTTACAAAGACCGGCACGATAAAGGTGATTGACTTCGGGATTGCCAGATACTACAAGCACGGAAAAGCTGTAGATACAGAGCTTCTGGGCACTCCCGGATATGCTGCTCCTGAAACATATGGGAGGGCCCAGAGTGACCCCCGCAGCGACATATACTCGCTGGGTGCGACGATGCATCATCTGCTGTCCGGTGTAGATCCGCAGGATAAGCCTTTCCATTTCGAACAACTGTCGAAATTGCGACCAGGTGTGAGTGGTGCAGCCAGTTCAATGATAATGCGGATGGTAGAGGCAAAGCCTCAGAACCGTTACGCCAGTGTCGCCGAAGTAAGAAAGCAGATTGAAAGTATCAGCAGCGTTCTTTCTGCTCCCGTTCATTCTGCAGTATCACATTCATCTTCAGCCAGTGTGGCATTTTCGATTCCAAATGCTCCTGCTTATCCTCCTCAGGGCTTCGGCAACCAGTTGATAAGAACTTTCTGCAGGGTCACAGGTGGTGTATTTGCAGTAATTGGTGCTCTGATTGTTTTGGGCTGGTTCCTCAATGCAATGGGCAACTTTCTGTTTCAACCGACTCCATCAGGAACTCCATATAAAAGCAAAGCCGCTGCTCCAGCTCGTCCTGTGCCTACTGCGACTCCGTCTGCCGACCCTATAAACCTGAACAAATACGGTGATTTTGGAGCTTTCGATGTGCCAATAGCCCGCTCCACTCCGGACTTTGAAGGAATAATGGACAACGGTTACTGGTCGGAACCACTGGGAGGTGTGAACACCATCTATCCTCCGACATATGTAACATATCCGACAAAGATGACCGATCCTCAGATAGAGTTGAGCAGTAATATTGTGAGACCAGGTGGATATCTTGATATCAAATTTGCCTTCATGGTTCATTATCACACGACGTACAGCAAAGCACCCTGGAACCATGACATCAGAATCTTCTTTGCGCTGCCTGTTAATGAGTGGTATTCAGGAGATTTCGGCCGGTTTCAAATGATACCGGGAACGGTTTCAAATTACAGAGTGTTTGCAGATGACCCGGCTTCCGGCGACTCTTCCAAGGTTTCAATTCCTGTGGCGAAAGATGATCATTATGTGAAGGGAAGCCTCAGATGGAGGCCCTCGGCGAACCTGCCACCGATAAAATATGATGCTGTTAAGAGATGGAAAGGCCCCAGGGTTATACTGTATGTAAGCAATAATCATTACCACTGGGAATATACGAAAGGCTTCATCATCGGCGCTAAGAATAAGTGATGGACCGGGCAGATGCAGGATTATGTATACGGTGATGTGGTTAACGGGCAGTACAGAGTCGTCCGCCTTATAGGGCAGGGCGGGATGAACAAGATTTACCTCGTTGAGGATCTCAAAGGCGAATGCAGCTATGCGATGAAAGTCACCAGGGACCCTTCTGAGATTCAGATGAACGCTCCCGAGGCCTACAACAAGTTTTTGAGAGAAATTGCCGTTCTGACTACGATTAAGCACCCTGTTCTGCCAGGCATCAATGACTATTTTGTCTTTGAAGATAAATACTATATAATCGAAGAGTATATCCAGGGTCAATCACTGGCAGATTATATCAGCAGGAACCTTCCCAGCCCCAACGATGTGATCAGATGGGCTCTGCTGCTTTGCAGTGTTCTGGAAACTCTCCATTCCAACAGTATCATATTCCGGGATTTGAAACCTGACAATATAATGCTTACCACGGAAGGTAAGGTTAAGCTTATTGATTTTGACATATCACGGCGCTATAAAGAGGGGCAGCTTGTGGATACAATGCTTCTGGGAACTCCTGGTTATGCTGCTCCTGAGGCTTATGGAAAGACTCAGAGTGATACCCGCAGCGATATCTATTCACTTGGTGCAACGATGCATCATCTCCTGACAGGAATCAACCCTCAAGACAGGCCTTTTCAATTCGAACCACTTGATACTGCGAGGCCGGGGCTTGATAAAAGGCTCGTAAGGCTTATTGATGCAATGCTCTCAATGAATCCTGAACAAAGACCTCAGAGCATAGAAGAGATACGGGACAACCTTACCAGGATCCTGAAGGACTTGGATTTTATTCCAAAGATAGAGACGTTTTCCATCGGCTCGATTACCAGGGCGCCTGATTCATTGTTAGACAGATTATTCGGAGTAATATCAGACTTCTTCGGCCTGTAAGAAGGGACGTTCTGGCCCTTCTCAACAAAGAGATGATCTGAATTTTAACATGTTGTCAATATCATCTCGCAGACTGAATATGATAAAATTTATCAGAGGGCTTTGTAACGGACAGCCCTTATGATCTTCATAACTGATGTACAGGGTGGATCGTCATGTCCATTGATGGAATAAAGAGCCAGCCGCTGACCGGATTAGTGCCGCTGTCTGGAGCCGCCGCAGTCCCTTCAGGGAAGCTTCGATGCGAAGGCGATGCCTCTTCACAGGGAGAGTCAGGCGACTCTGTGACCATTACAAACAGAGAGACATCCCGTTCTCCCGTGCAGTTCGAAAAAAAGTCTGTCAGTGTGTTTCCTGAGGAAAAGCCTGCCCTGGAGAAGCGCCAGGCAGCGACATCAGCACAGGCAACTTCCAGCCCTTCCTGCATTGCAACGCTCGAAGAAACTCCGTCGCAGGAAGTACCTTCAATGCTGTCGAGGATAGGCAGTAGTATCAGCGGAATGATAGACCACGTCAAAAACTACATAACAGGAGCTCCTGATGTGGAGGAGTTCAGGGCAGTGGCGAAGCAGATAGAGGCGCTCTCTCCTCAGATGGCAACCCTCTCAGATGCAGAGCTCAAAGCCAGGACAACCGAATTCAGGGACAGGATACAAAAGGGTCTGGCCGCAGGGAAGCAGCAGGAAGCCATCCTCGAAGAGATCCTTCCCGAAGCCTTTGCGGCAATGCGCGAGGCAGACAAGAGAGTACTTGCCATGGAGCCCTTTGAAGAGCAGCTGATGGCAGGTGTGGCAGCGCACAGGGGAATGATAGTTGAGCAGAAGACCGGTGAGGGAAAGACCCTTATGGAGACTCTTCCGGTCTACCTCAACGCCTTGACCGGCAATGGAGTGCACGTTGTCACTGTCAATCCTTACCTGGCCAGGCGAGACTCAGAATGGATGGGAAAGGCTCTGAACTTCATGGGGATCTCTGTTGGAGTGATATCACAGGATATGACGACAGAGGACAGGAAAAAGGCCAATACGGCCGATGTAACATATGGAACAAACGATGAGTTCGGATTTCAGTATCTGAGAGACAACCTCTCTCACGAGAGGGAGGCAAAGGCAGGGCGGGATCTCAGCAAAGTATTCGCCCTTGTCGACGAAGTAGACAGTATTCTGATAGACGAAGCCAGAACACCGCTCATAATATCCCGACAGAGCAGTGAAGAGCCTCCTCCATATGGACTCTTTACAGAGCTCGCCCATCATCTGAAAGAAGGAGTCGACTACAAGGTGGACAGGAAGGATCACTCGGTGAATCTTACTGAGCGCGGTACGGCGATGGCAGAAAAGATGCTTGGTATCGATAATCTCTATGCTGATGAGAGCTCGCATATGGTGCCATATGTAATGAACGCTGTCACCGCTAAGACTCTTTATTCAGCCGATGTAGACTATGTGAAGCGGGATGGCCAGATAATGATAGTTGATGAGTTCACCGGACGGCTGATGCCTGGACGGCGCTACAGTGAAGGCCTCCATGAGGCGATAGAGGCAAAAGAGGGTGTACAGGTCAAGCCTCGGACCGATACTCTGGGGATGATCACCTTCCAGAACTACTTCAAGCTCTATGAGAAACTGGCAGGTATGACAGGTACCGGCGTAACTGCAAGTGACGAGTTCAGAGAAGTATTCTGCAAGGATGTTGCTTTAATCCCCACCCATAAGCCGGTGATCAGACACGATCTGCCTGACATGCTGTATAAAACGGAGCGCGAAAAGTTTCAGGCAGTGGCTGAAAAGGTATCCGAGCTTAACGACAAAGGGCAGCCTGTTCTTATAGGCACAAGATCCATTGAAAAATCTGAGCTTCTCAGTAAGCTGCTTACATCTCTCGGCATTCAGCATCAGGTGCTGAATGCCAAGAACCATTTTGAAGAGGCGGAGATTATCGCCCAGGCTGGAAGGCCTGGAATGGTCACTGTCGCAACCAACATGGCAGGCCGTGGTGTCGATATAAAGCTTGGAGGAGATCCTGAGAAGCTCGCGTCTTATGAAAGCAGCAGAAATAGCACCTCATATCAGGAAGCCCTTGCCAGGCATTTATCACAGTGCAGCGCAGACAAGGTAAGAGTAAAGAGCCTCGGCGGTCTTGCAGTGATAGGCACGGAGCGCCATGAAGACAGAAGGATTGACGATCAGCTCAGGGGACGGTCAGGGCGGCAGGGAGATCCGGGCTCGTCTCAGTTCTTCATCTCTCTCGATGATGAGATGATACGCCTCTTCGGAGGTGAAAAGATAAAGCGTCTGGTGGAGAAGATGGGGCTTGCCGATGGTGAGCCGATTCAAAGCAGGCTTGTCTCCAAGGCAATCGAAGTAGCACAGCAGAAATGCGAGCGAAGAAACCTTGATATCAGAAAGAATCTGATGCGCTATGACTGGGTCATAAACAAGCAGCGGGAGACGGTATTCAGTGATCGTGATGCAGTAATGGACGGTGAAAACCTGAAACCTGCTGTGCTTGATATGATTGACAGGGCGGTGGACGCGATTATTGAACGCCACTGTGACGGCGGCTCCAGGCTCAATGCAGATATGATACATGAGATAGATCGCGACATGGCTGCCATCCTGTCGACTCCTGCAGGTCCTGTGGGCTCGAAGACTTTTAAACGTATCGAAGAGCTGAAAGATTATCTTGCAGGTGTGGCAAGATATGCCTATGAAAAGAAGGAGAAGAGGGTCGGCAGCGACAATCTCCGTTTCCTTGAGCGGGAAATATTTCTCTCTGTTCTCGACGAGAACTGGATAGGAGAGCAGACAAATCTGAAGGATCTCCGCGAGGGCATCTGGCTGCGGGCCTATGGGCAGCAGGATCCTGACGTGGAATACTTCAAGGAAGCCCATGAATCATTTGAGAACATGAAGGACAATGCCGCCATAGAAACAGTGAGAACACTCTTCTCACTCCCCGATCTGATCTCTTCCCAGAGTACCCGATAAACAACAATCTGCCCCTCATGAAGGTATCCCATGCAGCTATATCCTTCCAGAAGTCAGAGGATGCTCCTCTTTGAAAACTGCAATTACAGGCGTGAAGGCACGCAGGCCCTGATACGGGATTTTATCAGCGGCCGGTCTGTTATGAGGCTTTCACCACAGCTCCATTGTATCTCTGAAGGCAGTGGAACGGTGCTGCTGGATGGATATACCCTGAAAAAGGCCAGTGGTGGAAAAGCCCTGAAGGTGCTGTTTGAATCTCTCACTGAAAGATCGCCCTTTGATTATCCGTTTTTTTCGAAAGCAGCGCTCTCAATCGGCAATCCTGAAAAAATGATGGAGGAGTTTACAGAACGAGGCTTTCTAATTGCTGCCGGAGGAGAGAAAAGACCGGCACGGTGCTGCAATGACACAGAGTGCAGTGACTCTCCCTGGCGCCTCTTTGTTCAGCTCTCGGCAGATCCGGTCTCACCCCATCTTTACTATTTCGGCGGCCAGATGGAAATGGGCCTCAACGGCGGGCCGTCGATAACCCCTGAACTGCTTTCAAAGGTGCTGGCAGATTTCAGCAGGCGAATCGGTGAATCAACTGCAGAATTATTGGTGCTGCTCACTCTGGGAGACGCACCGCCTGCGCCTGAAGTCCTCTGCCTCCTCTTTAAGCAGATTGAAGAATGGAGAACCGGAGAGGAGAGGAATCGGCCTGTAAGACTGTTGATTCTGACAACAGTGAAAGGCATTTCCGCCATCACTTCGGCCGGACTGACATTGCGGCATTGTACTTTCTATATGTCTCTGGCTTCATACTGCGGCAGCAGCTCAGCGCCTGTCAGTCAGAAAGAGCTGCCGCAGCGATGGAGAGAAGCCGGTGCAATCATAAGACTCTGCAGGGAGCGTTTCGGCGCTCTCATACCTCTCGTTCCGCTCTCTGCAGATGATGATGAGGCAGACGGAGAAGTGTTTGAAGAATTTCTGGGTCTTGCATCGCCGGAGGTCCTCCGTCTTCAACTGCCTTACCTGACACGGCAATGCTCTTCCACGGAGAGAAGTGAAGCAGGAATGCGTCTTGCGGAAAAGGCATACAGGACCTTTCAGAGGCTGAGAAGGCAGGGCATCAGAGAGACGACAGTCGGCTCAATGGTGCTGTCTTTTATAGAGGAATCACCTCGCCGGAGCATCTGTGCATGTAATGACAAACGTCAGATCAGCATTTTCAGTGATGGAAAAACAGGCTCCTGCCCTCTCTGTCATCATTATGGAGATGATGCCTGCCCTTCCCTTCAGAAGGTAATATGCAGCAGTATGGCAGCGGAGGGGGAGAGTGGAACGTGTATTGCTCATGCGCTCTGCCAGGGCGGCTGCGCTTATGCAGGTTCATTGACTGCAGCAGAATCCGGCACTCCCGATATGTTCCAATGCTCGCTGATGAAGAGTCTTACAGAATGCATGATCCGTGAATGGAGCTCTGCAGCTCTGGATGGAGTGCAGGCTCCTTCCGCCCTTTCTTTTCCTTCTCTGGAGGTGAAGGCTGCGAAAGGACTGGCAGGGGTATCCAGTGAGCTTCTTTTCGAAGAGTTTGCCGGCGGCGCTTCACTTCTGGACAGGCAGTTCTGTATCTCTCCCTTTGTCTTTCTGATCAGGAGACGCGGATATTCGATGCTCTATCACTCTCTGAGCCTGAAGAAGCTTTTCGGCGATGAGACTCTGGCGTCTCTCCATATGCAGAGCCGCCGTGGAGGGAAAACACATCCGCGCTTCATGACTCTCAGAGAGTATCTGGACGTGCTTTCTGCAGGAGGAGATCGCGCTCTGGCGATGGAGAACCTCGCGCAGTTACTGGAGCTCGAGTTCCTCATTCAGCAGGGAAGCGATCCAATGGAGCCGCTTCGCAGGGCCAGGCAGAACCGGGTTTTTTCCAGGCACAGGATAGGCCTTATTTACCTGCTTGTAAGTAATGAATGCAACCTTCGCTGCCGTTACTGCAGCATTGAGTGCGCAGAGCGAAAGCCTGAACATTTCAGCTACAGTCACATGACCCCTCTCGTTGCTCAGAAGGGAATAAAACTCTTTCTCACCCTGCTGGACAGCAGGGTGAAGTCTCCACAGGTGGTATTCTATGGAGGAGAGCCTCTGCTCAACTGGAGCGTTATTGATTACTCCATCAAGGAAGTCAGGGATATGGAGCAGAAGGGACTTTTCAACGGCGCTGCTGCTGAGTGCTCGATAGTCTGCAACGGTACTCTGGTGACGCCCGATATTGCCGGAAAATTCAAGAGTCACTCGATCCGGGCATCTGTATCACTGGACGGTCTTGCCAGGCATCACGATCTTTACAGGCGGTATCGGGATGGAAGACCATCATGGGATGACTCGCTGAGAGGCTACCGACTCCTGAAGGACCACCTTGGCGAGTGCGGCATCTCGTGTACGCTGGGGCCTCACAATGTAGAAGACATCGAAGAGATAGCTGAGTTTTTTGCAAGCCGCCTCGAGTGTCGGGGGCTGGGCTTCAACATGATAAAGGGGCTGCCGGCCGGGAGCGATCTCGATATCTCATCGCGGCGTGTTACGGAAAAGATAATAAAAGCCTATGAGATTTTCAGGCGGTATGGTGTCTATGAGGACAGGATAACCCGTAAGATAAGGTCCTTTGTCGATGAGGAGCCCTGGATCTATGACTGTGCAGGATACGGAGGTCAGATAGCGCTCTGTGCCGACGGCGCCATAGGCCCATGTCATATTGCTGCAGACGCACAACGCTTCATATGGGGGAATATCAGTCAGGATGATATTGCAGAAAAAATAGAGGAGAGCTCTATTACCATGGAATGGTGCAGGCGATCACCTCTTCTGATGGACGAGTGCTCAGGCTGCATCGGTCTTGGCATATGTGGTGGAGGCTGTGCAGATGAGGCCTTTGTAAAATGCGGATCGATAAGCGCGCTGGACAGGGCTTTCTGTGATCACTGCCGTCTCCTCATCGAGTGGATGTGTGATGATCTTTTCGAGAAGATGAAGGATACAGGAATACTTGTCAGAAAAGAAGGCAGGAAGTTTATGAAGGGTGTGCGGCATCTGTAGAACTATCGGGCACAGAGTCAGGGTTTACAGGGAACAGTCCATATCTTCGCAGATAGAAATACTTCATCAGATATAGGAAGGCCTTTCTTTCGGTACTGCATCGGAGAGAGGCTTTTTCACTGTCTCCTGCAGCGGGCCGATGGAGAGCATCAGGGCGAAGGCGATGAGCGCGGATATGCCGCCTGCAATGATGGGATACTGGTAGCCGTAAAGCTCTCCGATTCTGCTGAATATCAGCGCCCCCATCGATGAAGCCAGGATATTTGTGAAGGTGGCCATCGAGGAGAGACCTCCAAGTTTGTTGTGCTCGAACAGCTTTGTGAGTCCGATGGCGAAAAAAAGTCCGGCAATGCCGTCTCCGATTTCGTGCACGATTCTCATTGCAAGAGAGAAATGCACTTCCGGCACTACCATATCAGGAAACCAGGCTACGATCCCTTGATATCATCTTCACCAGCCACGCGATTGTCTCACCCAGATCGCGCATATTATTCAGCCCCTCGGTATCATTGGCTGCCTCGCCCTTTTCCATCCCGTATCCCATATTCCAGTATGTCGAGCCAGGCACGATCATGCGCGACATGAGAAACATATGATTGATTGAATCCTGGACAGATGTCGCCCCACCGCGGCGCACGGCAACAACTGCTGCCCCGACCTTGCGGCTCAGCAGGCCGCCGTTGGCGAAAGAAACGAAACCGACCCTGTCGGTAAGCGCCTTGATCTCAGGCGACATCGCTGCAAAGTAGGTAGGTGAGCCAAGTATGATGGCATCTGCCTCCAGGGCTTTCCCGAGCCATTCGTTGAGAGGATCATCGTTAAATACGCACTTCCTGTCCTTATTCTTCATGCAGCCTGAACAGGCTCTGCACCCGTGTATCTTTGTGCCGCCGACCTGAATAAGCTCTGTCTCGATCCCGGCCTCTCTGATGGGCTCCAGAACCTTCTGGAGCAGCAGCTCTGTGTTGCCGTTTTTTCTAGGGCTTCCGTTAAAGGCAATTGCTTTCATCTTTTTCCCTCCTTATGTCCTGCCTGGAAATTACCTGCGCGACAAAGTGCCTGTCGAGCAGCGATAAAGGCCAGCTGCAAGCGCATCTCCCGGCAATTCAAGTCAGCTTTTCTTCGACCCTCCTGAGTGATATCCTGCTCATCTTTATATGATGTGTGGCGCTGCTTCAGTGAGATTCTCTCACAGGCTCCATTCGAGTCCCTCGGCAGATTATTGATGTGGCTTGCCCTTCCTTATGTAAAAGGGGAATCCATACCGACTTCAGAATTGAACATCTGATTATGACGGATTTAAGAGCTTACTGAGTATAACAGCTTCACCGGTCATATGGCAGGAATGCCGGAATATAAGGAGAGTCCCATATGGAAAATGCAGATGCACAGGAAAGGTCTTTGATACCAATATCCGACCGATTGAGCGGCCTTATCGATGATGCGCGTTCCCTGAGGTTGAGCCGCAGTACAATCATTGACTTTTCGATGAGACTGAGAGATGAAGGTGTGGACATATCTGCAGTCGTTGACGCATCGCTTGATGCAAAAGAGATTGATGCAGCATTTGCACTGATGGCTGCAGGAATATTATGCGGCTTTTTGCCTTCGGCAGTACAGGTGGGACAGCTGCTTCCCTTTGTGGATAACATCCTGCATATATCCTTTCTCATCGGTCATTGCAGCGGTGACAGGATTTCGGTGCTGCTAGATGCGGTAGAATCAGGTCATCTTTCCCACGAGCGGGAGACATTGTCTCTTCTTCTGATCGCACTGCTTCTCGATGGGAATACACCTCCTCCGCGCCTTCTCACGCAGATTAGAACGCTTGCCCGAGCTCACCTTGACGTGATGGCCGGAATGACTCTCGGGCACGCCGCACGGATTATAGGCGATGAGCAGACCAACAGCATTGCACACCGCTGGATCGAGCTCTCCTCGAACGCCATGTTCAGAAGCTATCAGAAAACCATTCGGCATATAATGGACCAGGATCCCGAGAGTTATCTCTCTGAGCAGGATCTCATCACGGCAGATGATGAGATCACCTACAGGAGAAGTGTAGAAAAGGTCGGGAGAAATGAGCCCTGTCCCTGCGGAAGCGGGAAAAAATACAAGAAATGCTGTATCGAAAAAGACCGTGAGCGTCTATCCAATCCATCTCCGATTAAAGGTGTCACAATGGATGAGTACAGACGGCAGATCCACCGACATCTTACTGCCGAAGAGCTGCGTCTGCTTCCTGTTCGCGATCTTATTAAGCTTGATTTTCACTCATTTACCACCGTGCAGCTCATCCTGGTAATGAAAAAGCTCATTGAACACAGAATGTGGAAGGAAGCGGAGAATATGATGGAAGCTCTCTCCTCCCGTCAGGATATTCCAGACGGTGAATGTATTGACAACTATCGATATGAATTGATATACGAAGCTGTCGCAGCCGGAAATTCAGAGCTGATGGCCCGACAGGTTGAGAAGCTGGAAGACCAGTCAGATCTTGATAATGAGATCAGGATACACCTCGATTTTATGAAATCTGCGGAGAAGACACTGGCACATCTTGATGAAGTAGCACTTGACGGTCTGCAGAATCCTGAGAAAGGCAGTCTTATTGATCTTGCCTATGCACTTCTGAAACATTATCCTGCTCTTGGAATCATATGCGCAAGGGGATGCCTTTCGGCGGAGCGTGATCTGGACAGTATCACCGTGCTCGATTTCATAGAAAGAGCCAGGGACAAGCTCATACTGCCGCCGGGTGATGTTGCGCAGATGATATATGACATGCTTCTCGATGAAAGCATAAGCAGGAATATCAAAGATGATGAGGGAGCTCCCTCTGCCGGGATTAATGCAGAGGACCTCAAAGAGATGGAAAGTCTCAGAGAGAAGCTCAAAAAAATGCAGGTCAGCTCCCAGGCACTCGAATCACAGACAAAAGCCCTGGAGAAAAAGCTCAAGGAGTCTGAGCACGCTCTGTCATTGCTGAAACAGCGGGAACCTGCACTGAAAGACGCAGAATCAGATCAGGAGGAGATCGAGAGGCTCAGAAACAAGGTGAGGGAGCTCAAGAGGATAGCCAAAGAGAGTCATGATGAGAGAAGCAGGCTGAGACATGAGCTGTCCGGAAAGAATCTGCTTATAGAGAAGAAGCAGGATGGAACAGCCCGCCCACCCCCCCCGCCAACAAGGGAAGAGTCTGATGGCGAGGAGACTGAAGCTCCCTCAATTGAGCACAAAGCTTCCTACATCCCCATATTTTCAAAAAGAGCGGCAGATGAAATACGATCCACGCCTGGACGGGCAGGCAGGGAAGCCCTTCAGCTTACAGGCAGATTAGCCGGAATTGATACCATGTCGTGGTCAAAGGTAAAGCAGCTTCGCCGTCTCCCGGAAGCTTACTCTGCAAGGGTGGACCGGAGCCATCGCCTCCTTTTCAGAATAGACTCCGCCACAGGCATAATGCATATTGAAGCATTCGTTCAGCGAAAGGATCTGGAGACAGCAATCAAAAACATCTCATAGATAGAATGAAATGATGATGCTGGAATCTGGCTGCGCCTTATCTGAAAGGCAGCTCCTCCAGCTTCGCCAGACCGGGATGGAGGATGGCCAGATCTGACAGGGCCGGGAGCGGTGCTTCGAGCTCCACTGTTGCACGTCCGACATCGACACATCGGAGGATGGCCATGCCGCGGCAGGTGTTCCGGCTGTCGTAGAGGCCAATGAGAGTGTTTGTAAAATCGCCCTGAAAGAGCTCTGCCCATGTGATGCCCATGAGGGCGACTTTCCGGAGATTTACACTGTGCAGAGAGCTTCCCTGGAAGTAACTGTGGTATTTCTCCATCCGGGCCTTCTGCCGCTCCTCGAGGCTCCTCACTTTAACCCACGGAGACACAGAGAGCCTGACTATCTCCGGATTTTTCATTCTACAGTAAGGCTTTATAATCTCCTCGAGTTCTTCGCAGCCTTCGAAGCATATTATAAGGCCGGGGTTCTGCATCTCCAGCTTTGCGCGTTTATATCGCTGCGCTTCGCAACAGGAAATCCATCCTGTGGTGTTGACAATGACCGGTATCTCAGGCTTCCTGGCGGCATATTCGAGCATGCGATGGAAGCCTGTGAGGCATCTGGTGGTGTTGCCGCTGGGGGTGTTTGTACCGATGAAGTACATGCTGTCTATGGTAAGCTCCTGATATGATGTGAAAGGGGAGCGCACAATGGAGATCGACATTGTGGCAGGAGGTCCCACATCAGATTGACCTACATCAGTGTTAATAAGGGATACAGGGCTTCCGGAACTTAGAATCTCTGAGGTGAGAAAGCTGATAAGCGTTGATTTCCCTGTATCGGTAGCTCCAAAAACGAGCACCGACTGCAATCGGCAGGTGTTCCTGCATAGCTCGCGCCATTCATCTGGGATCTGCATCGCCATACAAGAGGATTCTGGATTATACCTGTTTTTTCCTCTGACTTCTCTGCCTGCACTTCTTTCCTGCAGACTTTTCTGACGGCACCTGGAGGAGATCGATTAGAGACAGGAAAATAACGGAGACTTCAAAGAACCTGATTCAGGATAGAACAGATGTGTTATAAGATACGCGATGATTCTAAGGCGATCGGAGGGTTTATTCCTAATTTCCACGAAATCCCTGATCTCAGAATTCTGCTTCGCGATCACCTGGGAGAGAGGATTACAGCTCCCTGTCTATGAGAAAGAAATCACGAATTTATTTAATACTTTCAACAGTTCTTGTGATTGCCGGGCTCTGCGGCTTGCTGTCAACTGCCATTCCCTGCAGGGTTATCAGAATAAACTTTCCGGTTGAAGGTGGAGAATGGGGAAGCGGCATCCTGTTTGAGCCTGAAATAAGAAAGAGTGGTCCGGACTCTATACCGCCCCTTGTTTTTCTCCTTCCAGGCATCATGTCTCCCACTGACTGGTACTCGATGATGGCTCGAGAGCTGACAGCGCACGGGTATGCTGCCTGTGCCCTCTACCTTCCTGGAAGGGATACAAGGAGATACCTGAGGATCATCAGAGGTGCTTCGTGTTATATTCAGGGCTATCACCCTGAAATAGATATAAAAAGAAAGGCGCTCTTCGGACAATCTTATGGGGCCATTCCGGCAATAGAAACGGCATATTTCGATGAAGACGTGTACGCTGCTGTTACAGCGGGATACTACATGGGCGGTGAGGTGAATGCAAGCCCTCGCAACCTGCTTCTGGGAACAGGAGTTCACGATGATCTGAACGGGCCGAAGATAGTTCGAGAAGCTATCAGGTCATTTACCGGAAACAGGGTTTCCCGTGAAAATGTGAGGATAGGCTCTTTCCAGGACCGGACTGCACGCGAGATGTATGTGTCTCCTTATTCCAACCACGCTACAGAAAAAATAGATTTCTACATTATGGAGCGTCTCATAAACTGGCTTGATCTATCTTTTGGCAGGCCTCCGGAGAATCCCCGTCTTACTTATCATTATCATATCGTATTCATGCTTCTCTGTGCCTGTGGATCTTTTCTGCTTCTCTGTTATGGAGCCACAGAGCTGCTGGCTTTGCAGAAGAACGGAAGTAAGATCTGGATAATGGCCCTGCTTTTGGCAGGCATAAGCTTTTACATTCCGGGGATTCAACCTCTTCCTGCCATAAGTACCTTTGCCATGATATTGCTGTCGGGAATCATAGCTTCTTATTGCCTGAGCCTGTATGGCGGGAAGGAAGAGTCTCTGCAGAAAAGCATGAGCATTTCACTGATGATTATTGCTGCTCTCTTCTTATATCTTGTATCCTTTATTGTTTCAGATTTCATCTTTACTGCAAAAACTCTGTTCTCAGACAGGTCCTGCCTGGCAGGGTTTCCAGGTTTCATCTTCATCAGCTTTGTGCTCACTCCTGTGATTACTTTGGATGCACTATCCACAATTCTCCACGATTTCCATCCCTGTATATGGGCAATTATAATGGCCGGTGCAGTTTTATGGAGTGCTTATGAGCTTAAAAGGCCTGGCTTCACCGGGCGTATATTCAAAAAGACAGCGGCTTTTTTTAAGTTCAGGAGAGCGGCCAGGATCCCTCTGAACCAGGTTGTTCTTCTTGTTATGCTGGCGCTCATTGCCGTTGCTGCCTGGGTTGCAGTTTTCGGTGCCGGACTGGCCTTTATAGTAAAAACGTTTCTGTTGACTATGATTCGATATGTATTCCTGCCTTTCATTCTGTGGCTTTTCCTTCTTTCCAGGCTTTGCTGCCGGATGGCAGGCACATTTCAGAAAGATATCAGAGAGAAACAGGTATTGTGACTTCCTTCAGAAAGTTGGCACATTGTTCAGGCAGTGAGGTGTTGATAAACATCCCCGACCCCATTTCAAAACCGGCAGGCTTTGACAGCCTGGGAACAATAGCGGTATACCAGTGATAGTATTCGGTGTTCTTTTCATTGATCGGGGAGGTTCGGATGCAGTAGTTGAAATCAGGATTCCCGATGCCGTAGTATAGTCTGGCCATCGTCTCTTTTAAAATGGCGGCATAATCGGTTATTTCCTCTCTGCTTATTTCGCCGAATGAAGATCTGTGAGTTTTAGGCAGTATCCAGGTATGAAATGGAGAAAAAGATGCATAAGGCTCAAAGGCAGTAAAGTATTCGTTTTCTGCCACAATCCTGTCTTCAGATGCTATTTCATCGGCAAGCATCCTGCAGTAAACACACTCACCCAGCTTCTCATGGTATTCACGTGCATATCTCATACGGTCTGTAATCTGCTTTGGAACTATTGGTGTAGCAACTATCTGGGAGTGCGGATGCTCAATCGACGTTCCGGCCGATTCTCCGTGATTTCTGAAGATAATTATGTGGGCGAGCCGAGGGTCTTTGGAAAGCTCAATGTATCTTGACTGATACATTTCAACTATCTTTACAATATGCGGGATGTCGTAAAGTGCTGTCGTAAGATTATGTATCGGAGACTCAATGATCACTTCGTGAGCCCCTACTCCGTTCATGGTGCGATAGAGGCCTTTAATGGCTGTTTCAGGCTCACCATCACAGGATAGCGCCGGAAATTTATTGGCTACAGATCTTACAAGCCATTTTCCGTTCAAGTCTCTTATCGAGGCTATCTCAACGCAGTCTTTATCTTCCTCATTTATCGGGCAGAAAGGGCAGGTATCCAGGGATGGAGGTAGAGTCCTCTTCTCATTTTTCACTTTCTTAAACTCATCAGGTCTTTTTGCACGTTCTGTGGCTATGATGACCCAGTCATTAGTCGCTATATTCAATCTTATTTCAGGCATATTCCCTCCTGTTTTCTGCCATCTTATTCTGTTTTGATGCCATGTTGTCCTTGCGCTCCATTATTTTTCCGGAAAAAAACCGGAAGAAGGAATATTCTATCCATTTTGTATACTTATAGATATGTAAAACTTCATGGAGGTGACCTGATGAAAAAGAATGTTTCCTCTCTGGCAATATCAGCGGTTCTTCTTCTCTGTATAATGTTTTTCAACGGAACAACAGGCTGTGGAAAGGATGGAGGAACACCACCTGCTGCAGTGAGCGCTTCCCCTTCTTCACCGGCATCACAGCAGGTGACATCACAGCAGACCCCGGCATCACAGCAGACCCCGGCATCACAGCAGACCCCGGTATCACAGCAGACCCCGGTATCACAGCAGACCCCAGTATCTCAGCAGACCGGTAATAAAGGCGGGAAAACAGTAGAGCTGGTCATCTGCCTGGATACATCAAACAGCATGGATCAGCTTATTGCATCAACCAAGCAGAAACTCTGGGACATCGTAAACACCGTATCCACGCTGAAGCCCACTCCCACGCTGCGCGTGGCTCTTCTGTCATATGGGAACACCGGATATGGTCAGCAGACCGGCTGGGTGCGCATCGATACCGATTTTACTACCGATCTTGATACAGTCAATGAAAAGCTGTTTGCTCTTTCCACTAACGGCGGTTCTGAATATGTAGCAAGAGTGCTCTCCGATTCCCTTCACAAGCTGAGCTGGCAGAAGGGTAAGGACTCTCTCAGGCTGATCTATGTGGCCGGGAATGAAAGCGCCAATCAGGACAAACAGATAACCATCAAGTCTGTCTGTCAGGAGGCACGTCAGTATGATACCATCATAAACGCAATATTCTGCGGCGACCAGCTGCAGGGGACCAACCAGGGATGGCGTGAAGTCGCTACACTCGGCGGAGGAAGCTACTTCGCCATTGATCAGGCCCGCGGCGTTGCAGTTATAAAGACTCCTTATGATGAAAAGCTGGCCAGTCTGAGCGGTGAGCTCAACAATACATATATTGCATACGGCGTGGAAGGAGGCAAAGCGCAGGCAAGACAGGCGGCCCAGGACGGCAATGCCGCAGGGATGAGCATGTATGCTGCAGCCAGCAGGGCCGAGGCCAAGAGCTCAAAGCTATATGATAACAAGGGATGGGACCTCGTCGATGCCAAGAAGGATAAGAGCTTCAAGCTCGAAAGTGTCCAGAAGGAGCAGCTTCCTCCCCAGATGCAGGCTATGAACACCAGAGAGCAGGAAGAGTATGTGAAGAAGATGGCTGACAAGCGCTCTCAGATACAGAAGGAGATACAGGATCTTTCGGCGCAGCGTAAAGACTTTCTCAGGAAGGCAGAGAAGGAGAAGCCGGCAGGCGGCACCCTGGACAGTGCCATCACTCAGTCCATTAATGAACAGGCAAGTAAGAAGGGCTTCACCAACTGATTCAGACAGGCGAATCATATATAAAGCCCCGGGGCCTGAATCGGCGATCCCGGGGCTTTTTTGTTCATACTGTACTGAGCTTTAATGTTTACTCGGCGTTCATAAGTTCGCCGATCTTTCTAATCAGGTCAAGACGGCGGTGAGCATCGCGCTCAGCCTCTGTGAACAGCTTCTCTGCCTCGCTGGGAGCCGTTTTCTTAAGCGATGTATATCTGGTCTCTCCGTGCAGGAAGTCCTGGAAACTGCCTGTTACTTCCTTTGAGTCCCAGGTGAAGCGTGGTGAGCCTGCAGGGTTGTATCGGAAGAGCGGCCAATATCCTGATTCAACTGCGCGCTTCTGCTCTGTCTGTGTCTTCATCATATTGATGCCGTGAGCGATGCACGGAGCGTAACAGATGACGATCGAAGGCCCTTTGTAAGCCTCAGCCTCGAGCAGTGCCTTCAATGCCAGATTCCTGTTTGCGCCAAGAGCTATGGAGGCGACAAAGACATATCCGTAGTTCATGCACATGAGCCCCAGATTTTTCTTAGAGAGGCGCTTTCCTGCATTTGCAAATTTGGCCACTGCAGCTATAGGAGTGGATTTTGAAGCCTGACCGCCTGTATTTGAGTACACTTCTGTGTCTACCACCATTATATTGATGTTCCTGCCAGATGCCACTACGTGATCGAGTCCGCCATAGCCGATGTCGTAAGCCCATCCATCGCCGCCGAAGCACCAGACGCTCTTTTCCACGAAGTAATCCTTCAGCTCATCGATCTTCTCCAGCAGTACCTTCTGCTCACCTGATGCCTTTTCAATCGCACAGGGTAGCAGGATCTTCACTGCTTTCTGCGCCTCCAGTGCTTCCCTGTCAGTGTTTTCCCACATGTTCAGGCATCTGGTAAGCGCGGCTTTGAGATCGTTATCGCATCCGAGCTCTACAAGCTTTTCTGCAGTAAACTTCAGAGTCTTTCTGTTGCTATCTATGGCAAGTCTCATGCCGAACCCGTATTCTGCATTGTCCTCAAACAGTGAATTGGCCCAGGCAGGTCCCGCCCCTTCTTTGGTCTTTGTGTAGGGGATGGTGGGGAATGTTCCGCCGTAGATGGAGGTGCATCCAGTGGCGTTTGCAATGACCATGCGCTCGCCAAAAAGCTGGCTTATGAGCTTGATATAAGGAGTCTCACCACATCCTGCGCATGCTCCTGAGAACTCGAAGAGCGGTTTGATAAACTGAGAGCTTTTCAGGTTTTTAGTGTCGGCTCCAACATTGTCAGGCAGCGACTCGAAGAATTTATAATTTTCTACCTGGCCATCTTCGCGTTCTTTCTCGAGAGTGCTGAACTCCAGAGCCTTTACCTTGGCAGGACAGGTTTCCACACACACGCCGCAGCCTGTGCAGTCATCGACATAAACCTGCAATTTGAACTTCCAGCCCTGATCGTTCTTTGTCTTGTATTCGACGGCGTTGAAGCTCTGAGGCGCGCTCTTCAGATCGTCCGGAGTCATCAGTTTTGCTCTGATGACTGCGTGCGGGCAGGAGTTTACACACTGGTTGCACTGGATGCAGTTTTCCGGAATCCATCTGGGAACTCTGGGAGCAATACCGCGTTTTTCGAGGCATGAAGTGCCTGTCGGAACCTTTCCATCATAAGACATCTTTGATATCGGCAATTCATCGCCTTTCAGGTGCATGAGCGGCTCGATCACCTGACACGCAAAGTCGTGGCAGCCCTCAGGTATAAGGCGGGCCGGCCTGTATGATGTGGTAATCTGTGAAGGCACTTTTACCTGCACCAGCGCTTCAGAGGTTTTATCAACACAGGCCCAGTTCTTCTTCACGATCTCTTCGCCTTTTCTGCTGTAAGTCTTTTTGATCGCATTCTTGATGAGATCTATGGCGAGCTTCTCTTCAAGAACACCGGATATTTTGAAGAAGGCAGTCTCCATCACTGTGTTGATCCTGGCGCCAAGACCAGCGGATTCTGATATCTTGAGTGCGTTTATATTATAGAACCTGATCTTCTTGTCGATGATGGTCTTCTGCATATCTTCGGTGAGATGGTTGAAGACCTCGTTGCTGTCCCATTCGGAGTTGAGCAGGAAGGTACCGCCTTCCCGGATTCCCTTCAGCATGTCATAGCGGCCTATGTAGGCAGGGTTGTGGCAGGCTACGAAGTGGGGCTGAGTGATCGTATACGGCGATTTTATCGCGCTCTTTCCGAAGCGGAGATGGGATATGGTGATTCCATAAGATTTCTTGGAGTCGTAGACAAAGTAGCCCTGGGCATTCATGTCTGTGTTATCGCCGATGATCTTGATGGAATCCTTGTTGGCGCCTACCGTGCCGTCCGAGCCCAGACCCCAGAACATGCAGTTGATGACATCTTCAGGCTCTGTGTGGAGTTCCTCATCTATGGCAAGCGAGAGATGTGTAACGTCGTCGTTGATGCCCACTGTGAATCCGTGAGTGTTCTTCCCTGCAAGATGTTTGTAAACAGCGTTCACCATCGAAGGAGTGAACTCTTTGCTGCCAAGACCGTATCGGCCGCCTATAATGGTGACTTTTCTTCCTTCAAGAGCTGCCACCACATCGAGGTAGAGTGGCTCGCCAATGGAGCCTGGCTCCTTTGTTCTGTCGAGTACGGCGATTCGCTCCACAGATTCAGGAACGACTTTTCTGAGGGCTTCGACAGAGAACGGTCTGTAGAGTCGTACTTTTACAAGACCGACTTTCTGACCCTTTTTCATCAGATAATCGATCGTCTCTTCTATCGTTTCGCATCCGGATCCCATGGCCACTATGATGTGTTTCGCATCCGGAGCTCCGTAATAGTCGAAGAGATGATACTGTCTGCCGATCTTGGATGCCAGTCTGTTCATATATTCCTGCACGATTTCTGGCACCGCCGTGTAATACCTGTTGACAGTTTCCCTTCCCTGGAAGTAAACATCAGGGTTATGGGCGCCGATCTTGGTACAGGGCTGCTCAGGTCTCAGTGCCCTGTCTCTGAATTTCTTCAGATACTGAGGCTCAAAAAGCTCTTTAATGGTCTCATAGCTGATTTCATGAACCTTGCTGATCTCGTGAGAGGTTCGGAAGCCGTCAAAGAAGCTCACAAAGGGGACATCAGACTTCAATGTGGCAAGATGGCTCACCACGGCGAGATCCATTGTCTCCTGGACGGATGATGCAGCCATCAGGGCGAATCCTGTGTTTCTCACCGACATTACATCGGAGTGATCACCGAATATTGAAAGAGCCTGGCACGCCAGGGAGCGGGCGCTTACGTGAAATACAGTGGGCAGCATTTCGCCGGCAATCTTGTGCATGTTGGGTATCATCAGCAGCAGTCCCTGTGAAGCGGTAAATGTGGTGGTGAGAGCTCCTGCGCTGAGTGAGCCGTGGACGGCGCCTGCTGCGCCTCCTTCAGACTGCATCTCAATGACTGACAGAGGGAGACCGAAAATATTTTTTCTTCCCTCGCTGGCCCATGTATCGGCCAGTTCACCCATATCGGATGATGGTGTTATAGGATAAATTGCGGCTACTTCGCTGAAAGCATAAGCTACGTGTGTTGCTGCCTGGTTACCTGTAATAGTGACCAGGGTTTTCTGTTTCTGCTCGTCGTGAGCGGAGACTTCTCCGTTAATAGTGGCAGTGTGATTGGACATATGCACTCTCCTTTAATCTCAGGGGTATGGAAAAAACCATTCCCCGCGATTATATCACAGGAACAAAGCGATTGCAAGAGCTGTTCGAACCCAAAATCCACGGGGATAGCGTTAATCCATGTCATGCAAACCGATCCTTATAAGTAACAAAAATATCAGCATATTTAACAGCTTGCCAACATCATCTCTTTGATGACCAGAGGATGATGACAGGCTTTGTGCAGCTCTTCTCATGCTTTTCAGCTTCGGTTTCCAGCTTCAGTCTTTTCGCTCTGAATGCTGATGCGTCAAGGGGAAATACATTACCAGCCTGATCCAGATAGAGACCGGTCTGGACTTCCGCCTCCAGTTCCAGCATTTCTGCAGGCTTGTCTTCATCGATGGAGATAGACCACAGAGTTGCCCTGCCGTCTTCCGAGAGTGTAAGTATATGGCTGCTGTCGTTCAGGAACACTGCATACATTGTTCTCTGCTGCTGCTCCATCCATGGAGTTACCGGACTCCCGTTCAGCGAGTCCCAGACACGCGAGCCGTTCCATGATGAGGTAACTACCCATTTCTTATCTGGACTGAAATCGACTGTGTTCACAACGTTTCCGTGACGCATTCGCGGTGACAGAGGCTTTCCCGTCAATGTATCCCACACTCTTGCGGAGCCATCATCGCATGCTATGGCCATCCAAAGCCCGTCTTTGCTGAACGAAACATTATGAACAGGATACATGAACTCCATCGGATCCCGCAGAGACTGTCCGGTATCGCTTTTCCACAGGCATACAGCTCCATCAGATGAGGCGGTCACTACAACGCTACCGTCCGGGGTGAAACATCCGTAATTAATCTGCCTCTTGTGGCGCATTGAAGAAGTGACAGGCTTCCCGGAGGCGCTGTCGCACAGGCATGCCGTGCCGTTTTTCAGGCAGGAGAGAACCTTTTTCCCGTCAGGAGAAAAGGCTGTGCTTAAGATCTCACTGTTAAAATCCTCAGGAGGGAAGAGGAGCTCAGAAGTGGCGCTGTTCCATAGATAGAGAGTTCCACTTCTCGTGGTGGACAGGATTGTCTTCCCGTCAGGACTGAACAAGGCATTTGTGACAGGACTGTCGTGCATCAGGGAATTTCTGATTTGAGAAGCCTTCTGTGCATCCCAGATTCTCACGGCGTTGTCATCTCCGGCTGTAGCTATCATCTTCCCGTCAGGGCTGAAGGCTCCGTAATTAACCTCCCCATCGTGGCACAATGGAGGCAGGAGAGACCTGCAGGCTCTCACATCCCATATGATAGCACGTTTTTTACCCTTTACACAGAGAATAATCTGAGTCCCCTGTGCATTGGGAGCCGACCATGTGAATCGCTCCTGTTCAGAAAGATAGAATCTGAATCGGCTCCCCATTGCTATATCCCTGATCTTTACCGTTCTGTCTGATGAAGCCGTCATCACCTTCTTCCCGTCAGGAGAGAAGAGCGCGGTTTTAACAGGCCCCCAGTGAAGCAGCTTTGTTCCAACTGGCTTTCCTGTTCTTATATCCCAGATCTGTGATGTCCAGTCATCAGATGCAGTGATAACCTTATTCCCGTCAGGGCTGAATGCGGCAGATCCAACTCTCCCCTTGTGGGAAAGCGGATTGGTAAGAGGCTTTCCAGTTTTGACGCTCCATACACGCGCTGTCAGATCCTCCGAAGTTGAAAGCACCAGTGTGTTATCACTGTTGAAGAGGACAGAGTTTACTATTCCGCTGTGAAGAAGAGGGTGGCAGAGCGGCTCTCCTGTTTTTCCGTCCCAGAGCCTGACAGTCCAGTCTTTGGAGGCAGTGACAACCATCTTCCCATCAGGGCTGAAGGATGCCATCAGAACTCCGAGCCTGTGCGGCATAGGCTTCCCTGCAGCCTTTCCTGATTTTACATCCCACAGTTGAGCACGATGGTTCTCTGCGGCAGTAACCACACAGCGGCCGTCTGGGCTGAAAGAAGCCCAGTTGACCTTCCCTTTGTGTGAGAGGGAGTGGAGGAGTCTTCCTGTATCAACATCCCATAGACTGGCAGTGCCATCATCACTCGCAGTGACAACAGTTCTGTCATCGGGGCTGAAAAAGGCGCAGTTGACACTTTCTCTGTGACGCAGGGTGACGAGGTCCTTCCCGTTTTGAACGTCCCAGATTACAGCCTTCCCGTCCTTTGAGGCAGTGATGATCTTTTTATTGTTCCGGCTGAATTGACCTGTGTAGATAGCTCCGTTGTGATACAGCATTTCAGTAAGCGGCTCGCCTCTGAGGGCATCCCAGATCCTTGCAGTTCCACCTTCAGAAGTGGTCAGTACTTTTGTTCCATCCTTGTTGAAACAAGCGGAGCTTAAGGATGATTCCCCTTCAATGAGCGCCACAAGAGCATTTTCATCTCTGAGATGGCATTCTGCGGCAACACGGTATTCCCTGGAATCTTCCTGATCTTTCAGTGCCTTTGCCATCCACAGTACGCCGCCTGGAGTACCTTCAGCGGTGAGGTTCATGCCTCTTTCAAACTCCATTCGTGCCAGCCTCTGCTGGGTTTCAGTCATGGCTTTCTCGGCCTTGTCTCTTTCCTGGGTTATTCGCAGAAATGAGCAGATAAGAATGGCAATCAGAAGTATGAGAAGCACTCCTGATACAGAGAGCAGCTTTGTATGTCTTTTAATGAAGAGCTTCAACAGATATTGAGGATTTCTGGGTCTTGCACTGAGTGGAAATAAATTCTCCCGCCTGCGGAGATCCTCCAGGATCTCGCCCATGGTGCGATAGCGCTGATGAGGGTTTGTGGAAAGGCATTTCTCAACTATGGCTGCCAGTTCCTCATCGACAAGAGGGTTCAGCTGTCTTACCGGCACCAGTGTTGTCTTCTTTAACTCGTCGGCATAGCAGTTCAGGCATGTAATGATGTCCTTTTCCCTGTTGAGGCTGTCTCTGGCTTTTTCGGTGGCTCTGGGGAGCCGGCCGGTCAGGAGGTAGTAGATGGTTGCTCCAAGCGAATATACATCCCACAGCACATCTGGAAGTGCCTTTTCCTTCTCCTCCAGTGGGATCAGGGCCTGTTCAGGAGGCATATACCATAATGTACCGAGGCTCTGGCCCTCTCTGCCGAGAAGATGGGCCTGTCCGAAGTCCACGATGCGGGCCTCACCCTCTTCGCCGAGAAGAATGTTGCCCGGTTTCAGATCACAGTGTAGAATACCTTTTCCGTGCACAAAGAGAAGAGCTCTGGCGATCTGTTTGAACCATTCCACTACCTGATTTACTGTCTGTGCCGGCTTCCCCACATGGGAGCAGAGAGAGTCTGGTATGTAAGGCGTTACCATATAGGGAGGACTGTGAGTCAGATTGGCGTCTACAAGAGTGATGACGTGCGGATGCTCTGACACGCTGGCCAGCCGGTTTACCTCCTGTTCAAGGTATGATGCATTAGCAGATGTCGCCCTTCGAAGGATCTTCACAGCCACTTTATGGCCGGTGCTCACCTGAATGGCGCTCCATACGTCTCCATAGCTTCCTGCGCCAAGATGATCCTGAAGCTCATAGCCGGGAATCTCAGGTGTTGCATCAGTGGGAGCCGAGAGAGAGTCTTTCAGCGCTGCCTGGTCTGTTTCGCCGGACGCTACTGTCTCATCGCCGACAATGTTCTCTGTTCCCCTGTCTGCAGTTCCCCTGTCCTCAGAATCTCTTTCATATCCTGACATCTGGCACCTCAAAAACCGAATCATTCATTATGCAGTCAGGCTGACTTGAAACCTTCCAGTGCGGGATTCTCTATTTCTGGTGGAAACAGATCACCCCGTCCCATTTTTCAGGCACGCCTTCCAGAAGGGCGTGCTCGACCCTCAGATTCAGAAAGCGCCGCACAGGGTCATCTATTGAGACGGCGCGAAGCTCTCTCTCCGAATCTTCGAGTGAGCCCTGCTCATAGAAGGAGAGAGCCTTTTCATACGTGGCCACTTCTCCTTCTGTAAGGCCGCTGCCGCCCCATTCTCTCGGGAGCACCAGCTCAAAGAGAGGGACTGCCTGTGCCATTCCTGCCGGGCGCGCCTTTGCCACACGGCGGCAGATTACTGTCTCACGGAGGGCATCGTGGGTATCACCGGTAAAGAGAATAGGCACGTGGAAGTATTTGGTGAGTCCTTCAAGCCTGGAAGCCACATTTACACAGTTGCCCATCACTGTGTATTTTATCTGCCCTCCGATACCGACATTTCCGGCCAGTACAGAGCCGCTCGAGATGCCGATACCGCAGGGGAGGGTGTGCTTCTGCACATGTTCGTTAAAAACCGGGAAATCTGTCATCAGGCGATGTACAATCCTGTGAGCGGCTGTAAGAGCCTGGGAAGCGTGATTGTCCTGAGACACGGGAGCGCCCCAGCAGGCAAAGACCGCATCTCCCTGAAAATCCACTACGATCCCTTCCGTATCAAAGATACATTCTGTCACCCCGGTCATGATATTTCTGATAGTCTCATGATGGTCCAGAAAGGCTTTCCATCTTGCTTCTTCAGCCTCATCGGCCTGCAGTCTCTCCGTTGCTTTTGAAAAACCTCTCAAGTCGAAGAAAAGCACTGTCACATCGCGTAAACCCAGCTTCAGCATTGAGTGTTGCGGATCCTTCAGGATAAGAGATCTGAGCCTTGGTGAGAAGAACTGACCCATCTGGCCTTCGAGATGGTGGAGCTTCCGTCCTTCGAGATACTGTGAGACTACACTGGCCATAAGGGAAACAACAGCCCTGTCGATCTCGCCCGGCGTCAAATCATTACTGACAGCAGCCTGGCCTGTATCTATCGCAATTGCATAGAGGGCAAACCGCTCATCTCCTATCGAGATTGGTGTAGCCATGGCCCACAGGATCTCCCGGCAGGTGGTGACGTTCAGATCTCTTGAAGCAGAATCACTCCCCCAGAGATAGACACCAGACTGGTTGGCTTCAAAGGCCATCCTGAGCAGGGATCTGCTTGGAGTATGAGGAGGGGAGTCAGTGGTATTGTGATGGGCAAGAGGAGTAAAGTTTCCTTCCTCGTCCAGCACTTTCAGGATATATATTTCCGCGGCGCCGTGTATGATTTCTATCAGAAGGGGGAGCAGCTCCCGGAAGAATGCCTCAGGTTCAAGCGTTCTCTGCAGTATGGGCTGAAGGCCGAGTATGGCCTGAAGGCATCGGGATGAGTCTTTTTCACGGGCAATCCTGAGGTGTCTGGCATCGATGGTGAAAGAATTTGTAGGATCCTCTGATGAAGGCCCTTCCCTTGTCAGCATAAAGCGTGTGGAACCTGTGGAGAAATGATCTCCGAACCTCAATGTGAATTCATCGATGGCCTGCCCTTTGAAGAAAATCGGGTGTTTGCTTCCCTTTTCTCTTGTAATGGCGAGCTTCTCTCCGTCCCATGAAGCTGTAAAATGGACTCTGGACAGTGTGGAATCAAAGTCCAGGACCATCTTGCCAGGTTTGTCCTCTGTGGACTTGCGCCCTACTAGAAAAGGCGTGGGAGTAACGCTGTGCCAGATTTTCTCCCCTGTCTTTATATGCGATGCGACAAGCCAGATACCCATGATGACAGTACTTTCCCTTTCGTGAAGGATAGAGTTCTCCCACAATGTCTCTCTTCCTTCCAGGAACAGGGGGATTTGCAGGAGATACAATGCAGGCTTGTAAAGCAGATAATCCCGCTGTTCCTGTTCAGGCACTACGGCACAAAGTGCCGATATTATCCTTTCTCTGAAAGAAGGCTGCAGAAAGGCAGAGGTCTCAGTTGCTCCTGATAAAGTCGAAACAGGACTTGAGATCCACTGAGCTGTCTCAAAGGCTGAAGTGGCCCTCTCTGTGAAGCGGAGTGTACCCTTCACAGTCAATGAGATTCTGCGACGCCCCTCTGGAGAGGAGAAGCTTCACGAGATCGTCTTTCCCTTTTCCAGCGGCCAGGTGAAGTGATGTCCTTGATTTGCGGTCTGTGCAGTCTGCATCTATACCTCTCGCGAGCAGATATTCCGCCATATCTTAATGCCCATCCTTCACGGCGCAGTGAAGAAGACTTTTGCCATCGAAACAAAGAACACGATCCTCTGGTGCGCCGCACAAAGCTCTATTTTATCTGGGCCGGCTTTATGTATCTGCTGTTTGCCCTGACAAAACAGACCTTGCCGATTCCTATCGTCACCATGAGCCATGGGTTTCCGTTTCTGTCTTCCATAGTAATCGTTCCGCAGTTACCCTGGCATCCGTTCAATATCATTCCGGGATAGAAGCATATTATCGTGGGCCATGAATTCACATCCGGCTTCTCAGGCCACCTACTTTTGACAGAATCCCAGTCTTTTGGGAAAGAAGGAGACAGGCGCCCTGACAGCCCGTTTTTCCAGTCCTGGTCCACTACTATCCAGTATTTCTGATTGCGGCAGTGATGATAATTGCCTGTTTCGTCAGGCATGGGCGGTTTCGGCTCGATGTCTGCCATGGAGGCCTGCGCGGTAATAACCAGAAAGGCAGTGAGCAACAGGCATACCGGGAGAAAGGTTGACGGTCTTGACATTGAAACCTCCTTATTTTATGTCTCGGAACTTCTATAGAAACGTTGCCTGCCCCCCTTGTGGGGGTAACGACCGCGTTTGCCTGTCCCCGTCAAGGGGGGAATGATGGAACACTGCCTGCCCCCGTTAAGGGGGGAATGGCGGAATGATGGGGGAAAAAAATGGTGAGCCCCTTTTAGAACCCATAATTCCATCATTCCACTATTCCAGTCTCACTGGCATCCCAGCACCGGAGTCCGGAAGGCCAGCACTTTAATGCGCTGACCGACTTCGACGAATTGGAGGAAAGCTGTTATGGCGACAGAAATAAGCTCAAGTTTATAGAGCTTCCGCACAGAAAATGACAGGACAACGATTACTTGGTGCCCTTGATTATTTTGTCATAGTCCTGTATGACTTTTTCAGCCATAGCCTTCTCTGAAGGGCTCAGGCCGCCACTGTCGATGGCAGCTCTCAGCTTTGCGCGTGCCGCGGATGCCTGCTCCTTGTTCTTTGACTGAAAAATCATTGGCATGTTTATAAGCCCCTTTTCGAGGAGATCTTTCGCCCTGTCCTTCTGCGTAAGCCTTGATTCAAAGAGACCGGGTTTAATCTCGATGCCATTCTCCAGCGTATAGCGGGGATATCCGGCCGGAACATTGATCGATGTAAAAGCTCCCCCTGTGCATGTGAACACATACGATTTGCCGCCTGCCATAACCTTGTAGCCCTGTTCGTATCCAAACTCCCCCTTCGAGGATGTGTAGCGGGGAAGGGTTTTGATATATGCCGGCGTGATCTTGCTGAGTGAAGCTGGGTATCTGCCGCCGTTGTCTGCAGAGAACAGTTCAAGGCCTGTCGCGATGTTCTTCATGTTTGCCATGCACATCATGAGCTGCCCCAATTCCCGATCGCTCTGCATTCCCTTGAGCCCAAGCGCCTTTTTAATCTCTGCCGCCTTGTCAAACTGCTCTGCTGCAATCTCGACTACCTCCGAGACCGTAGTGACTTCATACGCCGAGGCTGCCTCCACGCTGAAAGTGTAAGATACTATAATACAGGCTATGAATAAGACAATAATCAGTATGGCTCTCATCATCAGAACACTCTCCCCTCTATATTAAAGGATATGAAATATGATCCGGCCATCTGAGGTCAGTATACCAGGAAGATTTCTCCGAAGTCAATATCGAGCCTTAAAAGTCACCCCAATTGATAGCGCTCTCCTCTGACATGCAAACCAATCCTGCCAGGTTTGATTTCCTCTATACCTTCAGAATCCTGAATATTGATTCTTAGCTTTTCCCTATTACGGCAATGACCGACTGAGCGCATCTTAA
>Ga0302251_1000434_pt1 | contig 39512 bp, 31 predicted proteins | sample AAG_RA_Gln_MG_FD_193534 | JGI IMG/M metagenome (GOLD analysis project Ga0302251, IMG submission 193534) | Enriched activated sludge microbial communities from anaerobic digester in WTTP, New Holstein, Wisconsin, United States - AAG_RA_Gln | ecosystem: Engineered > Bioreactor > Anaerobic >... | reverse complement strand
TGTACCGCTTCGACAATGTAGTTTCAATTCCCCAATCGGAATTCGGGTCGTTCAGAGTGGCCCTCTTTTCCACCGCATCTTTTTGCCCCACGCGGCCCCCTTTTGCGAGCACCTCCCCCCTGGCAAGAGGCGCCACGGCCGAGGGATCGCTGAGGAAGGGCTGCTGGGTGGAACCGAGGCCGCTTTTTTGCCCTTTTCGGCAGATCGCCGCCTCGCGAGCACCCGCGGTCCCCGCGGCCATCACCGCGCCGCTCGCCGCCCATCATACCACTTTTACACCACATAGGCAACCTCCTCTCGCGGCTTTTCCGAACCAATCGTCTCCACGCGCTTCAGACAGGCCTGGCACAGCACGTAGAAGCGCACGCTGTCCTCCTCCGGCTCGAGTTTCTTGCTCAGCCGGGCCTGCAGCTCGACCCTCTCCTTGGGTGTCAGAAAGCACTCGAACAGGCTGTACTGCGTCCAGCGGCCGAACCCACTCAGGATGCGGTGGACACGGTACCGCCGGCGGTCGCTGCGTATATCGTAGGCGACCACGTAGAATGTCTTCTCGGCTTCTCCGGCCATCGGAAACCTCCCGAAGCTATCCAGGAACACTCTCTCGGGCAAATCGTGCTGCGCCGCAAAAGGCGCAAGGCGCCTTGCGCTCCTTGCGCCCTCTGCGGCAGACTCCGCTCCCCCTGGGTAGAGGTTGAGATCGGTTGTTAATGAGCTACACCCCCTTCAACGCACCGTAAAGGGGGGATAGGCCGGGATCTCGCCCAGTAGAGCCTTGGCCAGGAGGCGCGCCTGCAGCTCCAGGCAGCGCCGATAAGTCACCTTGTAGCTGAATATCGGATGCTGAATCTCCTCGTTTAGCCGTGCCTCCAGCTGTTCCAGGTAGCGCCGGCGGGCTCCCTCCGCCAGCCAGCAGGCTCCCATATCCTGGTCGAAATCGTCGGGCCGCAGGATGCCGTTGTTGATCACCCGCAGCACTACCGAGTCCACGATCAGCGGCCGGAACTCTTCCACCAGATCGAGCGCTAGACACGGCCGGCCGTACCCCGGCGCATGCAGGAACCCGATCAACGGATCCAACCCCACGACATTCACCGCCGAGGCCACACAGTTCGTCAGGACGGTGTAGCCAAAGCTCAACAGCGCGTTGACCGGGTCGGGCGGCGGCCGGCGCAGCCGGCCCGGAAATGTCCAACCCGTGTTGAGCAGACAGTCCAGGACGCCAAAGTAGCAGGCGCTGCCCGTGCCCTCGTATCCCAGCAAGGACGCTACGGCCCCGTCGGGCCCCGGCTCCACCGCTTCGACCTTGTGTACCGCGTCAAGGAGCCCCTCGCAGGCTGCGGCGATGCGCTCCTCACCGCGCTTGCGGTTCTGCCGCAGGAGCAAGGTGCGCATGTTGGCCAGCTTGCCCGCAACAAAGCGCGCGGCCAGCGTGGTTCGCGTCGCCGCGTCGGCATGCGCGCGGTGCTGGGCCAGCCGCAGCGGCGCGTTCTTGCTCAGCGGCGGCGACAGCCGGCCCTGGAAGCGGCCGTGGACCGAGCAGAAAGCCACCTCGACCCGCCGCTCCAGCAGCGCCGCCAGGGCCGGGGTGGTCAGGGTGACGTTCCCCAGCACGACGACCTGGTCCACCTTGATGAGCGGCACGCGTACCTGGCGGGCCTCGCGGCCGGCCACCTTGTCCTCCGGGATACGCACGTGCAGACAATCCCCCTCCAACCGGACTGTGGCGCGCTGCTCGGTCAGGTAGAGCGTACTCATCGTCGCGCCTCCACGGGCTGCGCCAGCGCCTGTACCTCGCGGGGCAGGCAGATCGATTCGAGCGAGCAGTCGCGGCACTTGGGACGCGGCTGCTCGGGGGGAGGGATGCGGCCGGCCGCGACCAGGCCAAGAGCGCGGGCGACGGCGGCCTCGGTGCGCGCGCGCAGCTCGGCATCCAGCGGAACCTCGACGCGGCGGCGCGAGCCGACGTAAAAGATGCAGCCGCGCCGCACCGGCCGGCCGGTGCGCTCTTCCAGGCAGAGCGCCTGGGCGCAGAGCTGGACGTGGTCGTTGAGCCAGCGGCCCATCCGGCCGTGCTTGTGTTCGACCGGGACGAGCTCGCCGGCCACCTCCTCGAGCACGTCGATGAAGCCGGCGAGGCGCAGCCGTTCGGAGTAGACGTAAACGCGGCGATAGGCAGTCCTGTCGCCGTCCTGGTCGCGGCCGGCCGTATGGACGCGCTCGTGCTGGTAGGTGCCCTCCAGGACGGCGGCGTTGATCTCCATCTCGCCCTGGACGTACATCAGCCAGAAGCGGCGGGGGCAGTATTCGAGCTGGTTGAGCATCGAGATGGGCAGGTCGTCGGGCATGGGCAGGCCCCTGATCTTGTACATGGTTGATGCGGCGCCAGCGTGTATCGTCACCGCCCGCGCGTTCCGGGAGCCGCTGGCGTAGGGCGGCGGGTCGTGATGCCGGCCCGCGGTCCAACCCTTTTGCGGCAGCTGGCGCTTTCCGGCCCTCACCCCCTGGCCCCCTCTCCCGCGAAGCGGGAGAGGGGGAACTTGCGGGCCACCGCCCGGTGTCGCTCGCTCTTACCGGCCGGCGGGCGGTTCTTCTCCCCGACCTCTCCCGCTTTGCAGGAGAGGCCGGGGCCGGGGGGTGAGAGCCAGTCGCCGGCGTGTCGGTGAGGGTCAGTCCGCTGCGGGCCTTGGCGTGGCCGGCCGGGATGGACCACCGGATCGCGGCCGGACGGTTTCAGCCCTCAAAGCGGTAAGACATGCCGGCCGGCACCAGCACAGTCCGGCCGGCTACCTCTGCACTGAGCCACTCGGTCTCGACGCGAGCGTGTTCCACCAGACTCGATGGGGGCATGGAAATCAGGTCATAGACCCGCAGCCCCCCCGACACATCGAGTGGGTTCAAGGGAAAGGAGGCTACATATTCGCCCCTCCCCAAGGTCCGCAATTCCACTTCGGCCAGACACTCGAGCAGAGCCTTGCTGCGCCATAGACCCATCCGCACCCAGCGAGGGAGCGTGAGTGACTCGCGACTCAGCACAGCGAACTCGAACTGGCTGTTTACAGCAATCTCCTTCGCCCGGCCATAGCTGGGAGTGTTGCGACTGCTTGGCGCCATTTTGACCCGGTAGGCGTTGTCGGCGTACTTGAATGTAGCAAGCTCGTAGCGGACGCTTGTCCCTCTTGCGGGCGTGACATAAATTCCCCGACTGTTGAGCGGGCTCAACTCCTCGGCATAGCCAGGTACCTGCTGTGCGTGAAAGTAGGGCGCGACTGCCAGTCCCAGGGCATACGTCAGAGCATAGTTGTGCAGATATCTTCCGGTCTCGTACAACCGACCGATTTCCCGGGTCGCGTAGAACAGGTTCTCATGGAAAGTCAACCGGCAGAGGTAGAGTCGCATGGGTGCCTCCCCTACTTCCTGGCTTTGGCCTCTTTCGCGATCCAGGCCTGATGATAGGCAGAGCTGTCGCGGAAAGCACCCTCCAGCAGCGCGCGCAGTCGTTCCTCGTCGGCACTCTGTCCGGCGACGCTTGCGAGCAACTCCTCGAGCTCCTTTCCAATCAGCAATTGGCTCACCGTGACGCGGTCCTCACGGAGCAACTCGGGCACCAGGGATTGTGCTGCCCGCGAAGCGGCATCTGCGTCGACCGGGTCAGGAGGGTTGATGGCGCCTGTTGCCATCAGCGCGTCATAGAGCCGTTGGGTAAAGAACAGGTTGGAGAAGACTTCTCCGTCCGTTAAGACGACTGCCACGACCCGGTTCTGCAGACGGCCGGTGCGGGTCGTCTGGGCACCGTAGCGACGAGCTCGCAACACATTGGTCAATACATACAGGAAGAGGTTCTGGGTCAAATCCCGGGTTGTGACTACGGCAGGAAAGATCACCTGGGGCTGCACGTGGTCCTGCTCGTTGATACGGCTCGTCACCTCACCGTGTCGGGTCATTGTGCCATCTTCGTACGGTGCATTCAGGGTAAAGGCCTGGTGGCTGTGGTCGTAGGTAGTCAGGGAAAAAGCCGTATCGGTGATTACCTTGGATTTCTCCGAGCCGGCATCGCCGATTGCAAAGCCGTAAGCGATACAGTCCGGGCACTGGGTGCAGAACTGGACGTTATAGTCGCAGATGGGCCGGCCGTCTTCGCCCAGAAGCTTTTTCCCGGCTGCCTCCTCGCCGCTCAGAAAACCGTAGCGCCGTAAGAGCTCTCGCCCCACCAGGCGCTCCGGAGTGGACTGTTTGCGTTTGAACATCGCCAGGCGCGTCACCGTGTCGCCATGGACGACGCCGGCTTTTACCCGGGCCGTGTTCAGCTCTCCGTCGGTCTGGAAAAGGGCGTACGAGTCGGTCACTCGGAGCAAGACAATGTGGGCATACCGCCCCATTGGTTTGCCGGGCACCTCGGAAAGGAACCAGTCACTGAAAAGCGGGTTCATCTGTTAGCCTCCTTTGCTCTACTCAGATTCGTGGTCGTTCTCTCTCAGATTGCGTTTGTCCTTGGATGCTGATTCCTGGTCGCGATAGACAGCCTCGCAGGCCCCCTTGAGCAGGTTCAACTGCCGCCCTCTCAGCGCGCTCTTGTCACCGCGGAGGACAGAGTAGAATACTGTTTCCACAAAGTAGTTGGCAAAAGCCTTCATGGCCTGCTCGCGGCTTTCCCGGGTACTGCCCGGCGGGAAGTAGGCAAGCCCTTCGCGTTGTGCGCGCTCGGCAAAGCTGTGCAGCGCCCCATAGACAGCTTCCTCCAATCCTTCGCGATCAAAGAGGGTCAAGTCGGCCGCCAGGATCGTATGCGCAGCCATGGTGACGGGTCGCAAGACGCCGTTCGAGTTCCAGTTCTTGGAGCGATAGAACTGTCGGTACAATGTGGTCAGTTCTCGGGCATGGCTCATCGCATTTCCTCCGTTCAAATAGTGCTCTACATATTCAAGGTACAGATGTGCTTTGCCTGCCGGAATGGCATCCAATTGCTGTTTGCGCTGCCATTTTCTCAAGTAATGGAAGGCGTAGAGAGGACTTGCGTCCAGGGCGCGCGCCAAGGCCGGGAGGTCCTGCCAACGATAGTCATATCCGCCGCGCCCCATGCCGCTGTTGGCGTCCATATGGATCAGGTATCCCACGGCCAGGCGTTGGAGAGTCGGCAGAATATCGTCGATATTTACACGCGAACGTCCTTCCACCAGATAGCTGATTGCGGCATGCGGACCATCCAGTACCACTGTCTCTGAGAACTCTTCAGCCTCCAGGTACAGGGGCAGGGAAGTTTCGCTCGCCACTACCTTGATGTCTACGCACAGTGGTAGCAGTAGCGCCAGAAACGCAGGATGCACCCAGGATTCGGCGTCTTTCGCATCACGCCCTGGTGGGGGAACACCCAGAAAGTAAAAAGTCACGGGCTCGTCTTCGGAAAAGTGCAGGCGAACATATCGATCCACGCTGGGAGCCCCTTCTTCCTCAGGGGCAAGGAGAAGGGGCTCCAGCCGCTGTAACGCGGCAGGAGCAAGGTTCACGGCGCCCTCGCGGCTGACCAGCTGACTGCGCAACTCGGTGAAACTGATCCGCCGGATATTCGCATAGGCACGTCGAAAGAGCGCTAATGTTTCCGGACTGAAGAAGTATGTCGGGTAGAAATAGAGGTAGCGTATCCGACGACCCTCAAAGTCCCCGCCGGTTGCGGCTGATCGGTTCATCAGCGTCTGGCGCAGCATCATCTCCAGCCCACAAATACTGCAGATGTTGCGCAGCGCATCACCCCCGTGAAGCGGAAGCTTGTTGCTATAGACCTGGGGGGCAAAGAGCACGGCTGCCTCGCGCTGCTTGTCTACCTGGTAGGCAGAGGAGCAGAGAGCACAAGTCCTGGTGCTACCATGGCCACGCCGTTTTGCGGACTCGTACCGGCGCAGTTCAGTGGCAAAGACAGCCCGATCTCCTCCCTGGTTGGGAGAAGCGCCGAACGAAAGTGTGCTGCGGATATAGTCCCGCAGGTCGTGCCAACCCTCGTCTCCCTCGTGGGGGGCAGATTCCATGGGAACCGACGTCGCGATCTGCTGGATTAGCGCCTCGGCGAAACCCTCTACCCTTTCACGCCAGGCCGCAGGATCCATACCGGGATGTCGTTTGAGATAGTGGCCGGCGGCAAAGTACCAGTGGTAACCTACGCCACCGGCCCGGTTATCACGCGGTACCGCATCGAACTGGTCTCGTAGATTCTCCAGGTCCATCGCGGCGAGCAGATGCCCAGCAGTGTCGAAACCGCCCAACTTCTCCGCCACCTGTTTCTCCGCCAGATAACACCATTCGGCCAACTGGTCCACGCGCAGGTCGTCGGGCAGATCAAGATCTACAGAGTCGTCCATCCACCCGCCGTCCCGCATCTTGGAAAAACGTTTCCCGGCGGAGGGCAACTTGCCTTCACGTACGATATCGAATGTGGCCCTGGCTCCAAGGCGGATAAAGTGGGCAAGGTCGAAGAAGAGCCAGTAGTAGCTGGCGTATTTGATCCCCTTGCCATCGCGCTTGATCCCCGTCCGCGATTCGTCCAACATGCGCGCCATCTTGGTCCGAATACGCCGGATCGTTGCTTCGGCGATGTCGGCGGCGTCCGGTGCAGGTGGCGCGGTCTTGTGCTCGAGATAGACAACGCCACTGGGGGCATATAGGAGCGGGACCCGGCGCGCGTGGCTCATGACAGCCAGCGCTGCGTTGTGGATAAAGTTGGTCAGTACGCCGCGGTTATCGGCCAGATGATGATAGCTCAGGTGAGCGGTACGGTTGCTAAGGGTGGCCAGCTCTCGTTGGATGCTGGCATCGGAGGCCGCAGACTGCGGAGTGCGGGCCACATAGGCGAGGTAATCGGCCAGGCGGCTCAACTGCTCAGCGAGGTCGAGCTGAGCGGGGGCCAACGTCAGGCGGGAAAAAAGGCTCAGATTGTGCAGCGTACCCCAGCGGAGCTGGGTGTTGCAGGCGATATAGATCAAATCATGCAGTACCTTGGTTGCACCGCCGAGCGGCGCCAGAAAGCAATCCAGCCCCACTGCGGTACACCAACTGCGGAAAATATCCTCCAGCGTTTGCATCTGGCCCGCGCTAGCCGCCTGTTCATAGCCAATCCCCTTTTGCCTCAGGATCTCTTCTACGTCCGGCAGTTTTACATAGTCGTGGAGCACGTAGCCGGCAATGAACAGACGGCGCACGTTGTCGTCATAGTAGCGGAACTGCGGTGCGCCCCAGCTTTGCAGTGTCCGAGCAACGTTCAGAACAGGGAATAGGCCGTTGATCAGGTGCGCGCGCATGGATTGGTCATAGCTATAGTGTTCTTCCACACAAAGTCCCGCGGCCCGCCGCTGCTCGACAAAAGCCCCCCCCTTGGCTCCGACATGCCCCAACTTGTCGGAAAGTGCGGGCGCGACATGGATCACAAAGTCGGCCATGACCGCATCGCCAGGCCAGAGTTTTGCAATCACATCCCGCAGCAGGGCCGAAAATAGCGGTTCAGGGGACAGGACGACTGTCCTTGGGACAGCAGGCGTTTCTTCCTCGGCCGGCTCAAAGTCAAAGGTTTCCAGTACGGTGTTTTCTTCGGCATCCGTCATTATCGCCTCCCAAAAACGATCTGCCACCACGCTTATAGAATGATCGGATTGGCGCTCTTCTTGAGCAGGCCCGCTCTAGCCCGAACTTCGAGTAACAGGGCTTCCCGCCCCAGGGCAACACATCCTTCGACACCATCGCGAGAGCGAAACTTGAAGAGGGCGAAAAGCATGGGTAGTCTCAGCCTCCGTTTCAGCTCTTGCGGATGATAACCCGCGCAGAAAAAGGCCGGAATCTCCCGGCGGCACAGGCGACTGTTTAGCCTGGCCAACCCCGGCACATGGGCGTCCACATGAAATCCCTGTTGCAGGATAGCTCGCTCGAACTGCTCGGCCCCCCAGTTCTGCATGTCCCGATCCAATATCAGTACACAGTCCTCGTGTTCGTTGTGCCACCCCCGCAGGCGGAAATAGGCTAGAGGCTGTTGGCGCTCCAAGGTGCAGCGGAGGCAGCCTGAACGCTCAACAGCCCGGTAGAAATCCTCCTCGTCGACGAGCTCCAGGTTCGCATTCGCAACGAGCTGCAAGAGGTCGGCTGTTTTGAATTGTGCGGGGCCTGTCTCCGTTTCGTCCATGATGGCGCAGGTCAAGTAACTACCTCCGCGAAATGAGGAGGCTTCATCCAACAATCCTTGTTGGGTCCGTTCCAATTCGAGATAACGCCCCAAGGCCGGCCGCAATTGAATGCCGAACGTTTCCTCATATCGCCGGCCCAGCTGTATTCGGGTAGGGGCATACTGCTCTTTTACCGTCCGGCTGCTCAAACCACGCAGGATGCGCACGGACTGGAATTGTCCCCACGTTTGCGCATACTGGTCAAAAGTGCAGGGCGATGGATAGGCCACGACTATGGCCGCGTTCAGATGGTCACGCTGTACACTAGCCGTGTCCTGAAGAAGAGCCGGGGCCCCATCCCGGCCAACAAACAGGCCCTCATGGACCCAGGAAGGCACCAGCGCATAGGCAACAAAGTCCGAAAAGGGATAGGAAACCCCATTCTTTTTGTACTCTGTATGTCTCCCCAATCGCCCCAACCGCTGCGTAAAAGTGCCGGCGTCACGGCTTTCAAAAAGCAAAAAGTTGATCTGGAAATCGATCCCGACATCCACAGTAGAGGTGCCAACTAGCAGATCGGCTGCATACGAGACTGCGCGGCGTTCTCGGGAGGTCAGGCCCGTATTGGGCTCTACGCTCAAACCGTGCGCGGCAAAAGCCGGTTGGAGCTGTTTGAGCAGCCGCATGGCAGTGGCGATTGAATTGACAATGATCGCACCTTTGGCGCCAGGACGACGCTCCAAGAAAAAGGGCAGGAGAGTATCGTGCAGATGTTGCTCAACCCATTCCTCGACCCGCGATGCCTCGAAATGGATTGTACTTTGCTGGAGGACCTGCCGCCATCGCCCCGGGTCCGGCGGCGTCTCGGCATGAGCATAGACTCCCGCAATTTCCTGTACTTGAAGGCCTGACCGCCGCAAGTATTCCAGCATGAGGGGGTTGGGTGTGGCCGACAGACAGAGAGATTTGTGCGGTCGGATCGCCCCGGCCATCGTCTGTATAAACAGCAGCGCGTTCAACACGCTGACGACCTGGGGCGTGTCAAAAACGTGGAACTCGTCAAAGGTAAACTGCCGGTATCTTTGCACCATCGGGCCCAGAATTCTGTCAGATGCATCTTGGGGACGGAGATAGAACTGGTGCATGATCAGGTGGAAAATATCCGGGTTCGTAAGCACAACGTCGTTATTGCGTAGTACACTCATCAACGCATCGCCCCGCTGATGGTAATCTTCTTCGCCCATGATCTCATCTAACCTGGCGCTGTCGAGCACGTCCACGGGCGATGTATTGTTCCAGCCTTGCTGAACGGACTGGAATTGGCGCCGCTGGTCGCGTACTAGCTCGTTTGTTGGGTACATCGCCAGTAGTGGCGCATTAAATGCTCGCAGCAGCACCGGCAGCTGCCCCGCCAGGCTCTTGCCATCCCCCGTCATCGCGGTGTTGAAGATGACTTCCGCATCCCCCTCGGTCAGGGCGCGATACGTCTCCACCTGGTGCTGCGAAAGCCGCCACCCCTCCGGCAGGCGCGCGGCGACCTCCGGCGGCACGGTTTCCGGTTCTGCCAGCTTCGAGTAGACCGGGAGCGTTCTAATCCACATCGTGTCTCCTACCCGGCTGCTTCTACCGCACCGTTACCTCGATCTGCCACGGCCCCTCGGCCTCGATCACCAGCACCAACGTGTCCTTGCCCGCGATCACCGTCCCATCGTACGGGGCGATCTCGTTGACCAGCAGGCTCCGCCGGCCGCCGTAACCCCAGATGACGAAATTGGAGTCGGCCCGGCGGGCGTCGATCACGAGCAGGTCCGGCGTGCCGCCGGAGAGCAGCACCACGTCGTCGCCCTGCCCCTCGAATGTCCCGGCGATCGTCTCCCGGCGGATCTCGCTCAACGGCAGCACCTGAATCTCCCACGCGCCGCTCGACTCGACCTGGAAACGCGTCGTGTGCTCGTCCTCCAGAAAATCCAGCGGCCGCGTGCCCTCGTAGCTGCCAATTGTGTTCACGAGCAAGTCTATCTTTTCGCCGTCGGCGCCATAGTTGTACACGATAAAGTTGCGGCTCCCTTGATACGTGACGTGCGCCAGCGCCGGCCCCTCCCACTTGGCGACATCCACGACGGCGTCACCACTCCCCGAGAGCACGATTGGCTCCGGCGCCGGCGTGGGCGTGAGCGTCGGCCGGGGCGTCTTGGTCGGACCCACCGTGTTCGTCGGCCGCGGCGTCAACGTCGGCAGCGGCGTTTTGCTCGGCTGCGGCGTTCGCGTCGGGGCCGAGGTGGCCGCCGGCGCCGTCGTCTCCCCGGCGATTGGCACGCTCACCGCCGCCGGGCCGCACCCGACCAGCACCAGAACCAGGAGCACCGAAAACAGCATCTCCGTACCTTGCCGGAAACGGGCCAGGACGCGCATCAGGACCTCCTCTCGTATGCTTCCAGCGCGGCAGTGCGCTTGCTCTGTCGATCTCCCTTCCCCCCCCGATTGCCCCACTGCTTCCATTGTACTGCCGCGCCTCCCAACATTTGTTGGGCTGAGAGGCCCGCTGCTCAACAGTTTTCCGCCCGGCCGCGCCTCACGCCTTGCTCTCCCGTCCCCCCGGTTCCTCATCCCTCCTCCGCGCCTGCCCCATCCCCATCGTCGTCTTGTAGCCCACCCCGGCGTAAAAGGCGAAATCGGCCAGGGCGTTCAACTGGCGGCGCAGCGCCTCGTCCCGCGCCTTGAAGCCGTAGCTCACCTTGCCAACAAACCCGACCTGCAGGTGCCGCGGGTAACGCCACATCACCGTGCGCAGGCCGGCGATTTCCATGACGACGGTGTCGTGCGCCAGGTACTCCTCCAGCGGCTGGGCCTCCATCGCCAGGCCGGCCGGCGCCAGGGCGTTCCAGGTCCGCAGCAGGCTGCCAAAGACAAAGCGCGGCTCCGGAAGAATATGGAACTGCTTGCCCCACGGCCGCTGACCCAGGCCGAAGGCCGTCAGGCTCAGAAACTCGAGCGCGGCCCGCTCCACCGGACGCGCCTGCGAAAGCAGCGCCTCCCAGGTCGTGTAGCCGGCCCAGGGCGAAGCGCCGGGAGTCGCCTGTACCTGCGTGACCAGGAAGGCTGCTTCGCCCAGCCGTAGGGCCGGCCGGCCGGGGTCTTCCAGAAACCGGCGCATCAGCTCACGGTAGAGCGGCGCCTGGAGCAGGGTGACCCGCAGCGTGCAGGGGCGCTCCGGCGATACCTCGACCGTGTCGTTCCGGCCGGGCCGCCCCCCGAGCAGTGGCGAGATCGTAAAGGGACGCACCGGCAGGTCCGCCGAGTGCAATAGCCGGGCCAGATCCGGATCCACCTGGTGGATCGCGTCGAGAAAGGCCGCGTGGGCCTGGTGGCCGGAGGTGACCGGCAGCGCGGCCGGGCGTTCCGGCTGCAGCGTGATGGCCAGGGAATAGAGGGGTGATTCGATTGTCGATTTCCGATTGTCGATTTCCGATTTTTCCTGTGGCTCGGCGTCGGGGTGGCCCATGATTCGATATCCTTGTAGTGAACAGCTACTGCTCTTCGTACAGCCGCGCCATCGCCCGTGCCGCATCCCGCATGGCTTGCACCAGCTCCGGCGGTTCCAGCACACGGCAGCTTTCGCCATAGCGCAACAGCACCTGGCGCGCACGCCACAGGTCCACCGTCTGCGCCTCGACCTCGACGGAGCCGTCGGGAAGCGGCGTGGCGTTGGTTTCCGGAAAGCGCGGCGACACGCCGCCGCTGGCAATGGTCGGCGCCAGGCGGTAGCGGATCGTATAGGTCCGGGCCGGCCGGCGGCCCGGCGGCAGCTTGGCGGGCAGAACCTGCGCCGACCCGGGGAGCACACGGCTCAGCCGATAGCGCCGCGTGCCCAGGTGTGTGCGCTCCACCGCGCCGGCACGCGACCGTACACAATAGCCCTGCAAATAGTAGTGTCCCTCGACAAACTCGACGCCATAGGGCTCGACCACGTGTTCCTCTTCCCCCGGTTCGCCCGCTGCCCGCTGCAGTGGACGATAGCGAAAGGCCAATTGTCGTCGTTCCACCGCTGCCCGCTCCACCGTTTCCCATGTGTCCGGCGCAATGCCCTCTTGGTCGAGGACCTGGAGTTCCAGCTCGGGGATCGTGCGGAGACGCTCGACCTGTCGGCGGCGCTCGCCCGGCAGCAGGCCGACCAGCCGATCCAGGAGCACGCGCACGGCCGGTCCCTGGGGAGCTTCGGGCGAAAAGACGCTGTAGAGAAACGCCAGCGCGCTCAGGTCGGATTCGGGGAGATCGATCAGGGGAAAGGGGGTCTCTACCAGGCGATACACGCGGCTGCCGCGATCGTACTGCAGATCGGCGTCCCAATCCCTGCGGAGCGCGGCCAGGTCGCTCTCCAGCACACGTTCTGGCGAGGGACCCCATACGTCGGGCCCCAATTCCTGGGCGACTGCCGCGGAAAGCGCGCCGCGGCCGGCGGGACCGCGAAGCAGCCGGCAGAGGAGGGTGAGACGTCGGTGAAAAGCCAGGGTGGAAGAACGCCGCTTACCGAAAGGCATCGCCATCTCCTGCGCTTCATATCCCGGGGTATGCGCGCATTATACCACAGCGGCCGGGATTTACCAAGCACAGCCACCTGCGCGACCCGCTGCGCCGCGGCTGCATCGGGGACCCTGACCTGGCGAATGCGGTCCACCCGCCAAAGTCTAGCCCTCCCCACGACCTACAGGCCGGTCCGCCCCCCGGCCGCGGGGGCAGAACCGGCCGGCGCCCCCGACACCGGCGCCGGGTGGGCCCGGGCACGGACGGGCCCCTCCCTACCCCGGCCGCTACCCTTCGACTGCGCTCAGGCGGCGGCAGGGGTGGGGAGGGGCCCGTTCCCCACCTACTTGCCGATCAGCGGCAGGTAGATGCTGTACACCACCCCCTCGAAGCGGATGGTGCTCGACATAACCTCGGACAGGTTCCCCAGGTTCTCCCCGTACCCGGCGGCGTCCTCGTAGCGGACATAGACCGTCAGCGTGACCGGTGATGTGGGCGGGGGCGCCCCATAGGCCAGGCTCCAGCGGTACTCCTGGGGCGGGGGCGCATAGTCGAACGGCACCCACCCCCGGCCGTCCTGGTTGGACATCCACACGCGGGCCATGCCGCTCTCGTCGTCCTGGGCCGACAGTCCTGTGACGGTGATCATCATCGCGGCCGTCACGGTGGGCATCGTCGGCGCCGTCGGGCTGTAGGGCGGGATCGTGTCCAGGGCGATCTGGTCGGTCAGCACCAGCGTGTTCTGGGCGCGGTCCCGGTACTCGGCATAGACCGTCCGCGTGAGGGGGCCGCCACTGGCGAGGAGATAGTCGACGGTCGAGGTAAAGGGCATCCAGTCCGTGTAGGTGGTCCCGTCCTGGCTCAGCCGCAGCGCCTCCAGCCCGCTGCAGTCGGGGTCCGCCGCCTCGCCGTCCGCCGAGACGACGGTGACCGTCAGGCGGTTGGTCCAGGCGTTGTCGTCGTTGAGCGCCATGGTCGCCGCGGCGGCGCCGTCGTAGAGGATGACAGCCGTGGCGGTGATCGATTCGAGCCCTCCGTTGTCCATGAACCAGGCCTGGACGTACTTGTACTCGCAGTCGTAGGGGGTATCGAGCAGCGTCCAGGAAGGGACGGTCGTGGCGTAGGGGATCCAGGCCGGCTTGGGCGTGCAGTCTCCCACGTTGCAGATGCGCATGGTGCTGATCGGCCGGCCCATCGGGGAGGTCGCTGTGAGCTGCAGCGACACCGTCAGCTGGCCGGTGTACAGCGGGTCGTCGGGCGGCACGAGGGTGCGGATCGCGATCTCGCCGGTCGGCGGCACCTCCGGCGGCGGTTCGGCCCCCGTGCTGGCGCGGCTGTAAAAGATGTCCAGGCCGCTGGAGGCCCGGTCTTCCCAAAAGATGTGCGCCAGCCCCCCGGCCTGGGCGGCGATGTCGGGGTAGTACGAGGTGGTGCCGTTGTGGGAGACGTTCTCGTCGGCCTGCCAGTTGGCCCCCGCGTCCGAGGAGTAGGAGAAATAGATCTCGGGCGCGCTGCCGCTGCGATAGTCCTGCCAGGTGGCATAGACCAGGGTGCTGTTGGCGGCGACCGCGGGAAAAAGCGCCTTGGAGGAGAGCGAGACCTGCTCCCAGGCCAGCCAGGTGGCGCCGTCCCAGCGGCGGGAGACAATCTGGAAGGCGTCGGGGCCGTCGATATCGTCTTCCCAGACGACATAGAGGTTGAGGCCGTAGGCCGCGATGTCGGGGTAGTACGATTGCGTCGAGTTGGCCGAGATGTTGGACGCGCCGGTCCAGTGGCCGCCCTCGTAGCGGGAGTAAAAGATATCCCACTTGGCCGAGAGCCCGCTGCTGTTCCGCCAGACGACGTGGGGCACGTTGGCGCTGTCGATGGCGATGCGCGGGTTCTGGTCCTGCGCGGCCGAGTTGGCGACCTCTACGACGTTGCCCCAGCTCCCGCCGGCCGGCTTGTAGCGCCCGTTGACGTCCGTGTCGCCGTTGCTATAGGTGACCTGCCAGACGACCCAGATGTTGCCCAGGCTGTCGCAGGCGATGTCGGGGTAGACGGTGTTGTTGTCGTCGCTGGACAGGTTCTGCGCGGCCGACCAGCTTCCGCCGGCCGGTTTGTAGGCATACCAGATGTCATAGGGCGAGCCCCCCGTGCTCGACGCCGCCCAGGCGATGTGGACCGTGCCGGCGCCGTCCAGGGCGATGGAGGGGTTGGTGTAACCCTGGTTGTTGTGCGCGGCGGCCCACTCCCATGGCAGCCAGCTCGTGGTCTGCCCCTTGGTATAGGCCGGCCCGTTGGCCTTGGGGTAGGGGTCGTCGTAGCCTTCCATCCAGATCGCGTGCAGGTAGTTGTCGGGGGCGACCAGCGCGCGGGGATGCTGGGTATTGTTCTCCGCCGAGTTCGAGATGTTGTAGGGGGCGGTGAACGATGTCTCGATATGGGCCGCGCCGGCCGGCGCCGGCCCCGACCACCGGCCCGGCGTCCCGGAGAGGATCAGCAGCAGGACGAGCAGGGCGGTGAAGACGAGCGTGGATCCGCGATATCTTTCCATGGCGACTCTCCTTTCTGGCTCACGAAAAGTGCTTCCGGCGCTGCCGCGGGCGTGCCGGGGGTCGTGGCAGGTGCTTTCGACATGCACCATTGTATACCCGCGGGGTGGTTTTGGCAAGCGCCGGGCAGGCCCGCGCGCGGCGCGCTCACTTCCAGAGGGCGGCCGGGCACGCGTGTCCCAGCAGGCCGGCGCAGTAGGGCGGCGGGAGGTGTGGGACCGCCACGCCCCACGCTCGCAGTGCCCGCGCGACGTGGCACAGGGGGAGCCCCATCACGTTCAGGTAGCAGCCCACGATCCGCTCGCCGGGGGCAAACGGCTCGTCCTGGATGCCATAGGCGCCGGCCTTGTCCATGGGGCTCCCGGTGGCCAGGTAGGCGGCCAGGTCGGCCTCGCTATAGGGGCGCATCACGACGGTGGTGGTCACGACCTCGGCGTGGCGCCGGCCGGCCGCGCGCAGGGCGATGGCGCTGTGGACGGCATGGGGTCGGCCGCGCAGCGCCTCCAGCATGCGGCGCGCGTCGGCCGCGTCGGCCGGCTTGCCCAGCACCTGCCCGTCCAGCTCCACCGTAGTGTCGGCAGCCAGGAGCAGCTCGTCCGGCTCCAGCGCGACAGCCGCGGCCTTGCGCCGCGCCAGCCGCGCGACCATGGCGGCCGGCGCTTCATGGGGCCGCTCCGCCTCGTCGACGGGCACGGCGCGGATGGTGAACGGCAAGCCCAGCACGCCGAGCAGCTCCTGGCGGCGGGGCGAGTTGGAGGCAAGGATAAGGCGGAAGGTTGGAGTCACTGCGGTCAAGCTGGCCCCCTGGGGAGCAACCCGGCATCCCCTTTAATCTGACCATCCCGCTGCCATTGGGCAGGGAGGTGGCACCTCTCTCATTCTTCGCCGTCGGCCATTCCCTGCCGCGAGCGTTTGCGTGCCCCGCGCCGGTGCTTTTCCTCCAGCCGGCGGGCCTTGGCCGCACGGGAAGGCCGCGTCGGCCGGCGCAGTGGGGGCGGCTCTGCGGCCCGGCGGATCAGCTCGGCCAGCCGATCCCGCGCGTCCTGGCGGTTGCGCGCCTGGTCGCGGTAGCGCCGCGCCGTGATGAGGAGCACGCCCTCGGCCGTCACCCGCCGGCCGGCCAGCTGCAACAGCCGCTGGCGCACCTCCTCCGGCAGGGAGGGGGAGTGCGCGATGTCGAATCGCAGCTGCACGGCCGAGGAAACCTTGTTGACATTCTGCCCGCCGGGGCCCGTGCTGCGGACGAACTCTTCCACGACCTCGTCTTCGGTGATGGCAATGTCCGCTGTCACTTGTATCATAGCACTGTCCACTTGCAGCCTATCAGTATGCAACCTGCAACCTGTCAACGCTCCGCCGCTCCTCCGCCCGCTCCACGTTCCGCCGCAGCCACGGCGGCGTGTCCGGCCGGCCCAGGATCTCGTCCGCCGTCATCCAGCGCACTTCCGCCACCTCGCGAGGGTCGCCCGGGTGCGCCTCGCCGCCGCGGTAGCGGCAGAGGACGATGACGTCCAGCACCGGCTCGTGCTGCTCTGTGAAAAAGAGGTAGCTGCGCAGGTACCGGACCTCTTCGACATCCACCCCGGTCTCTTCCCGCACCTCGCGCCGGGCCGTCTCTTCCAGGGCGTCGTCCAGCGGCGCACCGGCCTCGACCTTGCCGCCGGGTAGGGCCAGCGCTCCCGGCGCGACCTCTTCCTCCGCGCTGCGGACGACCAGCAGGTACCGCCCGTCATCACGCACGACGAGGACCTCGACGTTGGCAATCAGGTAGGAGCTGAGCTCGATCATGTTCTCTCCGCAATTCGCGCACGGCCCAGCCGCTGCCGCGCGACAACGTCCTGTCTCCTTGGCCTACTCCAGCAGCAGGACCTGCCCGGTCGAGCCGTTCACGCGCACGCGCTGGCCCGTGTGCAGGCGGACCGTAACCTCGTGCACCCCGACTACCGCCGGGAGGCCGTACTCGCGCGCCACGACCGCGCCGTGGGTCATCATCCCCCCCACTTCCATCACCAGCCCGCCGGCCGCCAGGAACAGCGGCGTCCACGACGGGTCGGTGCCGGGGCAGACCAGGATCTCGCCCGGCAGCAGCTGCGTGCCGCGCGGGTCGAGCACCACGCGGACGGTACCCTCCGCCACTCCCGGCGACACCGGGCTGCCGCTCAGCACGTCTGCCCCCGGGGCCGTTTCCGCGACAACGCCCTGGTAAAAGGCGCGCCCGTCGCTCAACAGGAGGCGGGGAATCTGCCGGCGCTGCTGCTCCCGCCGGCCGGCCTGCCGCCGCTCCTCGACCACGGCGCGCCAATCGCGGCGCTCGCCGGCGGCGAGTGCCTCCAGCTCGGCGATGCGGAGGAAAAAGACGTCTTCGGCGCACGCCAGCAGGCCGGCCGCGGCCCAGGCCGCGCCGTCGGCCAGCAGGGTTTCGCGGAACAGGCCCAGGATGCGGACGATGGCGAACTTGGGCGCCTCGCGCAGCCCGGCCAGCGCACGCATGCGCCGCGCCGCCCAGCGGGCCCAGCGGGCCTTGATCCAGCCGCCGCGGGTGCCGCGCAGCGCCTGGACCAGGCGCTCGATCTCGGCCGCGGCAGCCTGCCGGCCGCGCTCGAACACGGCGTCGGGGGCCTGGTGCGGGTCGGTGATGCGCAGGTAGCTCTGCAGCGCTTGCAGCAGCGGCGTGGGGTCCTCGCGCCAGCGCGGCCGGCCCACGTCGATCTCGCCCAGGCCGCGGGCGCCGTACGGCCGGAGAAAGCCGGCGATGGCTTCCTGCGCGACCGCCGGCAGCTGCCCGGCCAGGCTCTCGGCGGCCAGGGCCGCGGCGGCGATTTCCGCCAGGTGCTTCGCGGATGCCGGGTCGGCGCGGATCGCCTGGGCCGCCTGCCAGAGGGCCAGGTCCATCTCCGTCGTGACGTTGTGCGGCAGGCCGCGCAGCATCGCCCGCGTGTCGGGGCGAGGCTCGGGCAGCCCCGCGGCCAGGCGCGTGAGCAGGTTGTAGGCGGCCATGCCGACCCCGAAACGCGGCGCGAACTGGGGTAGAAAGGTCCGGAAGCCTTCTGCCGGCACGCGCCGGATCAGCGCCAGGCGCTCTCCTGGGCTGCCGGCGGTGGCGAATTGCGCCCGCAGCCCCTCCAACCACACTTCCATCTGCCCCAGCAGCCGCTCGGCCTGCACGTCCGGGCGCAGCAGCGCGCGCAGCACGCGGCCCACGGCCGGCAGGAACACCCGCAGCAGACGCCCTAGCGTGCGCAGTCGCGGCCGGCCCGGCGCCGGCAGCTCTCCTGCGCGCACCAGGCCGAGCAGCGCCTGCCGGCCCCCCGGCTCCACATACTCGAGCGCCGCCAGCACCGTCTGACGCCCCGGGCTGCTGTTGACCAGCCCGCTGATGTCAATCCACAGCCGCTCCCCGGCCTCTTGCAGCGCCGGGATCGTTTCCAGGGAATAGCGGTAGCCCAGCATCCCCGCTGCCCCGGCGATGATTCCCCGGAAGGCGTCGCGCCCCAGGGGGCTGATCGGGTCGAGCAGGCCCTGGAAGGTGCCCAGGGACAGGAGTACCCGCAGCGGCGTGCCGGGCATGCCTTCCGGCGTGGGGTAGAGTGTCGTGATGGGCCGCGATTGCAGCAGGTACAGCTGCCCGCCGGCGCCGGCCCACTCGATGTCCTGCGGCGCGCCGAACATGTCCGCCGCCTGGCGGCCCAGGCGGGCCAGCTCCTGGAGCGCCGCGGCGTCCAGCACCTGGCGATCGGCGGCGTCCGCGGGCCCGGCGGCCGTGCCGCCGCCGGCGCGGACGCGGACGACCGTCGCCTTCCGGCCCAGTGTCTTGCTCACCAGGCGGCCGTCCGCGTCGATCACGTAATGGTCCGGCTCGACCTGCCCGGCGACGAGCGCCTCGCCCAGGCCCAGGGTGGCGTCAATGACCATCTCGGTGCGCCGGCCGGTGAGCGGGTTGGCGGTAAAGAGCACGCCCGAGGTTTCGCTGGGCACCATCTCCTGGACCACCACCGCCAGCGCCACACTCTCGTGATCGATGCCGTTGCGGGCGCGGTAGCCGATGGCGCGGGCCGTCCACAGGCTGCTCCAGCAGTCGATCACAGCCCGGTACAGGCTTTTCTCCCCGACCACGTTGAGGAAGGTGTCTTGCTGTCCGGCGAAGGAGAGGCCCGGCAGGTCTTCGGCCGTGGCCGAGGAGCGCACGGCGACGGCCGGCCCGCCCATGGCGGCCAGGGCCGCCGTGAGCGCGGCGGCGATTACGGGGGGCATCCGTCCGGCGGCGAACTGGGCGCGGATCGCCTGGGAGGCGGCCTCCAGGGAGGCGGGATCGTCGGGCCGGGCCGGCCGCAGCACACCGCGGATCGTTTCGTCCAGGCCGTTCGCCTGGCTAAAGGCCGCGTAGGCGGCCGTGCTCAGGATAAAGCCGGGGGGGACAGGGAAGCCGGCCCGGCACAGGCGGGACAGGTTTAGCCCCTTGCCCCCGGCGTTCTGCAAGGTGGCGAGCGTGGTGTCGAGCGGCAGGATCAGCGCCGGATCCATCGCGGCTTGTCCTCCGGGTCAGTTCATTCGCCGGCCGGCTCTCCCCGCAGAAACCCCCGGATCAGGGCCGCCGTCCGTTCGGGCTGCTGAAAGGCTAGGTCGTGGATGCCGCCGGCTGCCTCCACCACGCGCACATGCGGCAGGTGCTGCTCCAGGAAGCGCCGGTTTTCGGCGACCAGCGCCGCAAAGTCGGTGCGCTCCCCATACAGATAGAGCACCGGCGCGCGGATGGTTTTGGCCTCCGCCGTAAAGTCGCGCGAGGTGCGAGCGGCCATGCCGACATGGTGCCAGACGACGCGGTCGGCGCTCTGGGCGTTATAGGCCAGCTCCTCACGTTGAGCGCGGCGGTCTTCCGGGGTCATCTCCTCGTACCACTTGCCGGCCACGAGCCGGACGGCCGGCCCGTTCAGCAGGCCCGTCCGCATCAGGGCGACAAGGAGGCGGCCGAGGAACGGGGACCTGAGGAGCGGCGTGAGCGGATCGGCCGGCATCTCCGCCGGGACCACGACCCCGCCCTCGATACTGACCACCTTGTCGACCCGCTCGGGATAGCGCGCGGCCAGGTTGAGGACGATGGCCCCACCGTAGGAGCTGCCGATCAGGTGCATGCGCTCCACCCCCAGCTGCGGGATCATCCGGGCGATCAGATCGGCCTGCTCCTCGATGGTGTAGAGAAACCCAGTGTGCGGCTTGTCGGAATCGCCGGCCCCCAGATAGTCCAATGCCAGCAGCCGGTAGTGGTCGCGCAGCAGCGGGATCAGGCGATTCCACGAGCGGTACGTGCTAAATGATCCGGGAATGAGCAGGACCGGTTCCCCACTGCCGACCTCGACATAGTGCAGGGCATAGCCGCCGACCTCGATGAAGCGGTCCTGGCCGTATTGGGCCGCTGCCGCTGCCGTTCGTGTGTCGATCATGTTGGGCAGTTCGGGCATGGGCTTCTCCGCTGGCGTCTTTCAGGGCACTTCTCAAGGGGCCAGGAGGCGCGGCGATCGGCGGTACCGCATGGGGGACGACCGCTGCCTCTTGTTGGGGCAGGAACCGCCGACGATCCCATTGTACCACATGAACGGCCGAGGTTCAAATGCGCGCATGGGGCCCAGCCGTTGCCCCCAACCCGTCACGCTCATCCGAAAAGCGGTTGACAGCGCCCGTGCCTGCTGGTACAATCGTTCCGGTACGGCCGCGCGCCGGCCGCCAAGGAGTAGCTATGCGCCGCAAGACTTACCCCATCCTGGAGTTTGACCCGGCCACCCGGGCCGTCATCGAGCCCCACCGGCTGCTGCAGCCGGCCGGCCATCCGCGAGAGCGTCTTCTGGCTCGCTGCTGAGGCGTGCCTGGCGCTATAGGTGTGGCATGTTCCCTATCCGTATCTCCGGTCCCTACTTTCAGGACGAGCACCACCGCACCCTCCTCCTCCGCGGCGTCAACCTGGGCGGCAGCTCCAAGGTGCCCTTCCCCAACGGCGCTACCCACATCCGCGAAGGTTTCTTTGACCACCGCAGCGTCTCCTTCGTCGGCCGGCCGTTTCCCCTCGAAGAGGCCGACGAGCATTTCGCCCGCCTGCGCTCCTGGGGCTTTACCTTTCTGCGCTTCCTCATCACCTGGGAGGCCGTCGAGCACGCCGGCCCCGGCCTCTACGACGAGGCCTACCTCGATTACCTCTACCGGGTGGTGCGCAAGGCCGCAGACCACGGGCTGACCGTCTTGATCGACCCGCACCAGGACGTCTGGAGCCGCTTCTCCGGCGGCGACGGCGCGCCGGGGTGGACGTTCGAGGTCGTGGGGATGGACATCACCCGCTTTGCCGAGACCGGGGCGGCCATCGTCCACGCCACCCACGGCGACCCCTTTCCCCAGATGGTCTGGGCCAACAACTATGGCAAGCTGGCCGCGGCCACGATGTTTACCCTCTTTTTCGGGGGCAATGACTTTGCCCCGCAGACCCGCGTGGACGGCGAACCGATCCAGGCCTACCTCCAGCGGCACTACCTGGCCGCCGTCCAGCAGGTGGCGGCGCGGCTCCGGGACCTGCCCCACGTCGTCGGCTACGGCACCCTCAACGAGCCCTCGGCCGGCTTCATCGGCCATCCGGACCTGGGACGGCGGGTCGGCGTCCCCTTCAAGGGCGACGCGCCGACCCCCTGGCAGGCGATCCTCCTGGGGGCCGGCTTCCCGCAGGAGGTGGACCGCTTCGACGTGGGCCCCACCGGCATCCGCAAGGTGGGTCGGCGGCGGCTCAACCCCGCCGGCGTGAACCTGTGGCGCGGCGGCGCCTGCCTATGGCGGGAGAACGGCGTGTGGGACCTCGACGCCGCCGGCCGGCCGCAGCTCCTCCGCCCCGGCCACTTTGCCCAGGCGGCCGGCCGGCCCATCGACTTTCACCGCGACTATCTCCGCCCCTTTGCCAACCACTTTGCCCAGGCCGTGCGGATGGTCGATCCCGCTGCCCTCATCTTTGTCGAAGGGGAGGCGCTGCCCGCGGCCCATTTGCCCTGGGAAGCGCACGACGCGCCCAACGTCGTCCATGCCCCCCACTGGTACGACGACCTGACGCTGGTCCTCAAGACCTACCTCCCCTGGCTGGCGGTCGACCGTGCCGCGATGAAGCTGGTGGTGGGCCGTCGGCGCGTCGCGCGCTCCTTTGCCGCGCAGCTGGCGGCGCTGCGCGCGGTCTCGGAGCGCGAGATGGGCGGCGTCCCCACCCTGCTGGGCGAGTTCGGCGTGCCGTTCGACATGGAAAAGGGACGGGCCCTGCGTACCGGCGATTTCTCCCGGCCGGCCCAGGCGCTGGACCGTACCTTCCGGGCGCTGGAGGCCAATCTGCTCAGCGGCACGCTGTGGAACTATACCGCCGACAACACCCACGAGCGCGGCGACCAGTGGAACGGCGAGGACCTCTCGATCTATAGCCGGGACGGGCGTCAAGGCAGCGGCACGCTCGACGACGGCGGCCGGGCGCTGGAGGCGGCCGTGCGTCCGTACGCCCGCGCCACGGCCGGCCGGCCGCTGCGCATGGCCTTTGACTACCGCCGCGGCCGCTTCGAGTTCGAGTTCCGCCACGACCCGGCCGTCACCGCGCCGACCGAGTTCTACCTTCCCCGCCTGCACTATCCAAACGGCTGCCTCGTCGAGGTGTCCGACGGCCGCTTCGAGCTGGACAGCGAGTCCCAGACACTCCGCTACTGGCACACGCCGGCGCAGGAGGTGCACCGGGTGTGGGTGATGCCGGGGTAAAGGGGCAGGAGGCCGGTTGCAGGGTAACAGGTTGCAGGTTCGCATGTTGGCAGGTTGTAGGTTCACAGGTTGGCAGGTTGCAGGTTTGCATGTTGGCAGGTTGTAGGTTCACAGATTGGCGGGTTGCAGATCGCGGGATAGCGGATTGACGGATTGAGAAAGGGATCGATCCCCGATCCCCAATCCCCAATCACCGATCCCCGATCACCAATCACCAAACAGGAGGTTTCCATGCTCGCTATCGTCAACGGCAAAGTGTTCACCATCACCCACGGCACCCTCGACCCCGGCACGGTGCTCCTCGCGAACGGCAAGATTGCCGCCGTGGGCCAGGACATCCCCATCCCCGCCGGCGCCGAGGTCATCGACGCGGCCGGCAAGGTCGTCATGCCGGGCCTGATCGACGCCCACTGCCACGTCGGCCTTTTCCCCGACGGCATCGGGTGGAATCACTCGGACGGCAACGAATGCACCGATCCGATCACCCCCCAGCTCCGGGCGATCGACGCGCTCCACCCCGAGGACATGGCCTGGCCGGAGCTCGTCGCGGCCGGCGTGACCTGCGTTTTCACCGGGCCGGGCAGCGGCAACATTGTGTGCGGCCAGAGCATCTGCGTCAAGACGGTGCCGCGGCCGAGTGTGGCGCAGATGGTCGTGCTGGATCCGGCCGGCATGAAGATGGCGTTGGGGGAGAACCCCCGCGGCGTCTACGGCGACCAGAAAAAGCTGCCCTCGACGCGGATGGGCAACGCCGCAGCCCTGCGCACCGCGTTGGTCGAGGCGCGCAACTACCTGGACCGCTGGCAGCGCTACGCGGCCGAGCAGGCTTCCTATAAGCAGAAGAAGGAAGCCGGCGACGACAAGGCCGAGCCGCCCAAGCCGCCGGAGCGCGACCTCAAGCTCGAGGCGTTGGGCCGCGTGCTGCGCCGCGAGCTCAAAGCGCGCATCCACGCCCACCGCGCCGACGACATCCTCACCGCCATCCGCATCGCCGAAGAGTTCGGGTTCGAGCTCGCCATCGAGCACGCCACCGAGGGCTACAAGATTGCCGCCATCCTGGCGGAAAAGGGTATTCCCGCCGTCGTCGGGCCGATCCTCTTTTCCCGCACCAAGTACGAGCTGCGCGGGATGACGCCGCGCAACCCCGGCGTCCTGGCCCGGGCCGGCGTCAAGGTGGCCATCCAGACCGACGAGTCCTCCGCCACCCGCTACCTGGCCATCAACGCGGCCCTGGCCGTGCGCGAGGGCATGCCGGAAGAGGAAGCGCTCCGCGCCATCACCATCAACGCCGCCGAGATCATTGGCGTCGCCGACCGCGTGGGCAGCCTGGAAGCAGGCAAGGACGCCGACGTGGTCATCTTTAGCGGCCACCCGTTCGACTACCGGACGGTGGCGGAGCTGGTCCTGGTGGACGGGGAGGTCGCCTACCGGCGGGAGGGGTAGGGCAGGAAGCAAGATGCAAGGTACAAGGTGCAGGAGGCACGGAACACGAATGTAAGGACGAGTCATTTGCTCTAGCCAGGTACAGCACGCGCCAGGAAGACCACGTGGAGCCGGCCCACGGGGTACGGCAGGTGATAGCAAATGCCTTGCCCCAACACGGAGCACGCCGCACGAATATACAAAACATACCGACCGCAATGAGGAGCAGCATCATGCAAGACACCAACACGATCCAGCTATCCCGTACCATCGCCGCCCCGCGCGAGCGGGTGTGGGCCGCACTGACGGAGCGCAACCGCTTGCAGTCCTGGCTGTGTGACGAAGCCCGCATCGAGGCGCGGGCCGGCGGGCACTACTGTTTCCGCTGGCGCTCGGGATTCGAGGCCCAGGGCAGCGTGATCGAGTTCGCGCCGCAGCTCAAGATGACCCTGGGTTGGCTCGGGGTAGGCGAACCGGGCCCAACGTTGGTTCGGTGGGAGTTGGTGGAGGATGAGGCGGGGGCGACCACGGTGCGCCTGGAGCACGGCACTTTCGGCAGTTCCCCCCGGGCCCAGGCGGCCCGCTTCGAGGCCGCCGAGGGCTGGGAAAAAGGGCTGGAGAACCTCCAGTCCGTCCTGGAGGAGGGCGTCGACCTGCGCCAGGTGCGCCGGCCGCTGATGGGGGTGCTCTTGGACAACATCAACGCGGAGCGGGCGGAGAGGGAGGGCATTGCCACGACAACCGGCGTCTATATCACCAACCCGGTCGAGGGCGGGGCTGCCGAGGCCGCCGGCATCCGCAAGGGCGACGTGATGGTTTCCTTTGGCGCCTACACGCTCCGCGATTTCAGCGACCTGGTGGCGGCCATGCCGGTCTACAAGGCCGGCGACAAGGTGGCGGTGGGGTTGGTGCGGGGCCAGGAGCGGCTCACCGTCGAGGTGGAGCTGCGCGGCCGGCCGCTGCCACCACCCGCCGAGTCGCTGCCCGCGGCCTGCGCCCGCCTGCGCGAGGGGCAGGCGCAGGCCCACACCGCCATTGCCGCGGCGGCGGCCGATCTCACCGCGGAGCAGGCCGGCCGGCCCCCCGCCGAGGGCGAGTGGTCGGTCTGCGAGGTCCTGGCCCACCTCTCCACCTCCGAGCGCGATCTGCAGACCAACTTGCTGCACCTGGTCGTCGGCTTTGAGCTGACCGGCGATGCGGACTTTGCCGTCGCACCCGACCGCAATGCCGTCGTCCTGGCCCTGGAGCCGACGCTGCCTGGCCTGCTCGCGCGCTTCGACCGCGACATGGAGGAGTCGGCCCTGCTCCTGGAGCGCCTCTCCCCCCAGACCGTGGCCGACCGCTACCGCTACCGCCAGGCGCTGGAGCTGGTGTTCAACTTCCTGGGACATACCCAGGAACACGTGGGGCAGATCCAGCGGACGGCGGAGGCGGTGAAGGGCAAGTAAAACACGTTACAGGTTGGCAGGTTGCAAGGTTAAAACCATTTGTATGCTCGACGCTGCACAGTAAATGGGTTTAACCTGCAACCTGCCAACCTGCAACCTGCAACCTGCAACCTGCAACCGGTAACCGGCGGCGGCTATGCGCCCGTTACGGCCATCTCCTCCCGCGGCTTTACCAGCCCGGCGAACGGATCATACGCCCGCTCGAGCTCGTCCCGGAACTGGCGCGTGTAGAGCTCATAGTACTTGCCGCGCCGGCCGATCAGCTCGGCGTGCGAGCCCATCTCGCGGATGGCCCCCTCCTCGATCACCAGGATGCGGTCGGCCCGGCGGATCGTCGAAAGCCGGTGGGCGATGATGAACGAGGTGCGGCCTTCCATCAGCCGCTCCATGCCCTGCTGGATCAGCGCCTCGGTCAGCGTGTCCACCGACGACGTGGCCTCGTCCATCACAAAGATCTCGGGCCGCGCCAGGATGGCCCGCGCCAGGCTGATGAGCTGCTTCTGCCCGACCGAGAGCCGGTTGCCGCCCTCGCCGACCTCTTCCTGGTAGCCCTTTTCCATGGCCGCGATGAAGCTGTGCGCCCCGGCGAGCTGGGCCGCCTGCTCGACCTCCTCGTCGGTCGCGTCCAGCCGGCCGTAGCGGATGTTCTCCCGGATCGTCCCCGAGAACAGGTGCGGCGTTTGCAGGACCACCCCGATGCGCGACTGGATCGCGTGCATGGACAGCTCGCGATAGTCCCGCCCGCCGATGCGGATGACGCCGGACTTGGGCTCATAGAACCGGCACATCAGGTTGACGAGCGTCGTCTTGCCCCCGCCGGTCGGCCCGACTAGGGCGATCGTCTCCCCCGGCCGGACGTGCAGCGAAAGGTCGCGCAGCACCGGCTTGCCGTCCTCGTAGGCGAAATCCACGTGGTCGAACTCGATCTGCCCGCGGATCGTCCCCGGGTCTACCGCGCCGGCCGTGTCCGTCACCTCCGGCACCGCGTCGAGCAGCGAAAAGACGCGCTCGGCCGAGGCCACGGCGTGCTGCATCTCGGCATAGACGCGCGCCAGGTCCTGGATCGGCCACATCATAAAGGTGACATAGGTAATGAACGCCTGGATCGTCCCGATGCTCAGCCCGGCCACCTGGACCTGCCGGCCGCCCAGCCAGACGACCCCGCCGATGGCCACCGCGCTGATCACCTGCACCAGCGGCAGAAAGAGCGCCGACAGCCAGGCCGCCCGAAAGGAAGACTTGTACATGTCCCCCGCCAGCGCGGAAAACTCGCGCAGGTTCGCTTCCTCCCGGCAGAGCGCCTTGACCACCCGCACGCCGGTGATGTTTTCGTTGTACGTCCCGACGATCTTGGAGTTGAGCTTGCGCACGCGCCGGAACTCGACCATGATCTTGGTCTTGAAATAAACGGCGATCACAAAGAGGATCGGCAGCGTCCCCAGGACAACCAGCGCCAGCTTCCAGTTCAGCGCAAACATAAAGTATGCCGCCGAGAGGATGCTCATCACCGCCCACGTCGAGTCGAGCGTGCCCCAGGTGACCAGCTCGGCGATGCGCCCCGAGTCCGAGCTGACGCGGGCCATGATCCAGCCGACCGGCGTCCGATTGAAGTAGGAGAACGACAGGTCCTGCAGGTGATCAAACATCTTTTGCCGCAGGTCGTACTGCAGCCGTTCGCCCAGGATGCCGGCCAAAAAGATCATGCCCAGGACGGCGGCGGCCTGTAGGACGACCGATCCGCCGTACAGCCCCAGCATCTGCGCCAGCGCCGTGCTGCTGCCGGAGAGGATGCCGTCGTCGATGATCAGCTTGCGCAGATAGGCAAAGAACGAGTCGAGCAGCGCGACGATGCCGACAAAGACCACAAAGCCGGCGACCCACTTCCAGTAGGGCCTGGCCAAGCCGGCGACGCGCAGCAGCGTGCGCCCGTTGAACTGGGTTGTGAATTCTTCTTCCTCAAAGTACTCGGACACGGTTCACCTCCTCCTCCAGCTCGGCCTCGATGCGCGTCTGGATGTCATAGATGCGCCGATAGAGGCCGTCCTGCGCCAGCAGCTCCTCGTGCCGGCCGCGCTGGACAATCTCGCCATGGTCCAGGACCAGGATCAGGTCGGCCTTCATCACGCTCTGGATGCGGTGGGCGATGATAAAGGTCGTCCGCCCTTCCATCAGCCGCTCCAGCGCGTGCCGAATCTGGCCTTCCGTCTCGGTGTCCACCGACGAGGTGGAGTCATCCAGGATCAGGATGCGCGGGTCCTTCAAGAGCGTGCGGGCAATGGCCACGCGCTGCTTCTGGCCGCCCGACAGGGTGACCCCTTTCTCGCCGATCAGGGTGCTGTAACCGTCCGGGAAGCCCACGATGACGTCGTGGATCGCCGCGGCCCGCGCGGCCGCCTCGATCTCTTCCTGGCTCACCTCCCGGTCGACGCCGTAGGTGATGTTTTCGCGGATCGACCGCGAAAAGAGGAACGGCTCCTGTTCGACGATGCCGATCTGCCGCCGCAAATAGTGGCGGGGATAGTCCTTGAGCTCCACCCCGTCGAGCATGATGCGGCCGGCCGTATAGTCGTAGAAGCGCGGCAGCAGGTTGACGATGGTGGTTTTGCCCGACCCGGTCGAGCCGAGTAGGGCCACTGCCTCGCCCGGCCGCGCGGCAAACGAGATCCCGCGCAGGACCCGCTCGTCGGAGCTCGCCGGCCGCTCTGCCGCCGGGGCCGCTTGCGCGGCGTCGGTGCGGCCGTTGCCCGGCTCGTGCGCCTCCGGAGCCGCTTGCGCGGCGTCGGTGCGGCCGTTGACCGGCTCGTGCGCCGCTGGGGCCGCTTTCGCGGCGTCGGTGCGGCTGTTGACCGGGCTGCCGTAGGCGAACGAGACGTCCTCAAAGACGACCTCGCCGCGCAGGTTGCCCGTGGGCCGGCGGGCGCCGTCCTCCAGCGGCTCGCGGTGCTCGCGGACGATCTCGCCCACGCGGCCAAAGGAGACGAGCCCGGTGGACATGTCCACGATCAGCCGGCCCAGGTTGCGGATGGGCCAGATGAGCCACGTCAGGAGGCCGGCAAAGGTCATGAACTCACCCAGGGTGATCGTGCCGGCCATCGCCATAAAGGCGCCGGTGGCCAGGCCGGCCAGCATCTGCGCGCCGCAGATGACGTCCGTGACCGGCCAGAACAACGCCTGGAGCGACAGCAGCCGCTTGCCGCGGCGGTACTTTTCCCAGTTCTGCCCCTGGAACTTTTGCCGCTCATACTCCTGCCGCGCAAAGGCCTTGACGACGCGCACGCCGGTCAGATTCTCTTGCAGCGTGGTGGAGAGGAGCGCATCCTGGTCCTGGTATGCCTCGTACTGTTTCGAGATGCGCCGGAAGAAAAACACCGAGATCACCAGCACGATCGGGATGACGGCGACCGAAGCCAGCGCCAGGCGCCAGTCCAGTGTCACGATCGCGGCAAAGTTGATCGCAAAGAGCAGCACGATGCGGCCGGCGTTGATCGCCTGGTCGGCATAGAAGCGGCGGATGGCGTCCACGTCCGAGGTCGAGCGCTGCAGGATCTCGCCGGTCTGCATGTGGTCGTGGTAGGCAAAGGGCAGCCGCTGGACGTGGTCGAACAGGTAGGTGCGCAGGCGCAGGGCGATGCCCTCGCCGGTGCGCGCCGCCAGGCGGCCGCCCAGAAAGGTCGCGCTGCCTTCCACGAGCGCCAGCCCGACAAAGCCCAGTGCGGCGAGCAGGAGCGCGTTGCTGAGCCCGCGGCCCAGCACGTCGTCCACCGTATAGCCGAGCAGCTTGTAGGTGAGCGTCTTGCAGATGGCAGCGGCGCCCAGGCAGAGGGTGGCCCCGAGGTAGGTCCACCGCAAGCCGGCCATCAGCCGCCACATGCCGCGCAGCGGCTTTTGCCCGACGGTTGTTTGCATGTCAAAGGTTGTCTGGTGCATTGTCGATGTCGCCATGGCCTTGTCCTCATGATGCGCAACGTGGAGCAAAAAACTACGCTCGCCAGCCGTACGCTGCGAGCGTTACAGCGGGAAACAACCCTAATTTCGGCCTTGTTCTGCCGAGGGCTGTTGGTCCCGCGAACCGAAGGAGATTATACCACGCTTCGGGTGGTTGTCAAGTTGTTTCCCTGGGTGTTTATCCTGATCCTGGCGCTCGTCGGCCTGGGCGGAGCCCGCACCGCCCTGGTGCGGCGCCGCCGGCGGGCGGAGGAGCAGGCGCCAGGGTGAGATGCCGGGAAGCAGGACAACGGCGTCGGCCAGGCTTTCTTCCACAGCGGGCGCCAAGGGAAAGCTTCCCTTGGCGCCCGCTGTCATGCAGCCCGCTGCGGCGGGTGTAGGCCTACCCGTTGCGCAGCACCATCGGCAGATAGATGTGGTATCCTCCACCGCCGCCCCCACCGCCGACCCAGAATCCGCCGTATAGCGTGTACCCGCTGCCGGAAAGGGTCCCGGCATCGGCCTGGCCGCTGGTGGCGCCGAGCTGGTAGCTGCCGCCCGTGGCAAAGGTAATCCCCCCGCCGTCCACGGTGTTCCACGTCAGGTCGTAGCCCCCGCCGGTCTGGGCGGCCCCCTGCGCCGGCAGCAGCAGCGCCACGAGCGCCAGCAGCAGCAGGACGGTCAGCTGATTGAGCCTTCTCTGTCCCATGGCCGCCTCCTAGTGCAGAATGACGAGCATCAGGATTTCCCCGGTGCCGCCTTCCAGCGTCCCCAGCGCCTTGCCAAGCAGCACGCCGCTGGGGTAAAAGGTGATGCCGTCCACGGTGACGGCGGAGGCCTTCATCGCGTGGCCCGGCGTGGCCGACGTGACCAGGAGGTCGCCCGGCGCGATGGCGCCGTTCTCCGCCGACACCTTGACCGACACGACCCCGGCGACCGCCAGGGGCACCCGGCCGGTCGTGTCCTCGCCGTCCTCAGCCCCGCCGACAAAGCCGGCCTTTCCCGCATAGACCCCCACGACCTGGGCCTGGTTGGCGCTGGTGCTGCGGGTCAGCCTGCCGTCGACCCCCACGACCAGCACGTCGCCTGGCTGCAGGCCGTCCGCGGCCGGCAGCAGCGCCGCCATGGCCGAACCGCCCCCGTTGAAGGCGCCGTCGGCATAGACCTCGCCGTTATCGGCGACGTGAAACTTGCGGTCCTGGAAGAGCGGGCCGTGATAGGCCTCGATGAGGTTGCCGCCGTACTGCCCGGTGGCGCGTATGGCCACGCTGCTGGCGCTGTTGCTGTAGCCGTGGACGCCGATGCCGCTGCCGTCGGTGTATCCCTCCACACCGTAGCCGTTGGCGGCGCTGCCCTGCACGCCGTAGCAGCCGCCGATACTGGCGCTACACCCGGCGGCAGAGGCCGTGCCGGCCACGCCGACCGCGTTGGACGAGCTGGTGGAAGTACCCCACACCCCGACGTAGCCGCTCGTGCCGCGGACGCCGCTGCCCGTGTTGGAGCGCCCATCCACCCCGGCCAGGCCGGTATCGGTCATGGCCCAGATTGCCGTGTCGGAAATGGCGCGCACCTGCATGACGCGCCCGGCGCCGATGTTTTCCATATAGTACATGTCCGTGTCGGTGTCCGTCTCATAGACCGCCGTGTATGGCAGGGCCAGGCCGATGGCATAGGGGGCCGGCCGCAGCTTTTGCATCGGGTCGAGATCGACATAGCCCCCGTCGCCGGGGCACATGACCTCGACGTTCAGGTAGCGCGCCTCGCCGGTGAAAGGGTTCTCCGTGAACTCTTCCGCGGCGTTGAGGGACACGGTAAAGAGCCCATCGGTGACCTGTAGGCTCTCGATCTGGTCGCTGCCGATCTGCCACCCAAACATGGAGGACGTCCACAGGCTGAAGCGAAAGTCGCAGACGGCTGTGACGGGCGTGCCGTCTTTCACCAGCTGCCCCTGGTAGGTGAAGGCGGTCCCCACGGCGAGTTCCGGGGCCCCGCCGGCCGGCGCCGGCCCCTGGGCCGTGCTCAGCCCCACGATGGCCAGTGCCAATGTCAGAGCGGTTACTGCCGGGAGAATGTAGCGCCGTTTCATGAGATCCTCCTCTCGAGACTGGTGACCTTGGCATTGGGGAGGTAACGTGTCGCGCATGGGGGTGTCCATGGGACAGTCACGGAAAATGCCACGGTCGAAAAGCCTGTCCTGCAACGCCGTGGGCACAGTGCCCCCGACATGGGGAATTGTAGCACAGTGGGGAGGGCAATGCAAGGGGTGCCGTGAGCGCCCGGCCAGAACCGCCCCCCTCCGCTGGAGATGACCGGGCAGCGCCCTGGATGTCCTGCGGCAGAGCGGCTATTGTGCGCACGCGGCCCCCGCACCCGCGGCCCCGGGCAGGCGCCTACCTCGCCCGCGCCCTTTCCGGCACCAGCAACCCCACCAGGTTCTTCCACCCCAGCGTCCAGACGACGTTCACCAGAAAGGCGGTGAAACCCACCGCCACCAGGCCGGCCCCGACCAGCTCGGCCAGCTGAAAGGCCGCGTACATCCCGTCGTAATAGATGGTCCGCCGCAGCATGCCCTCCACGCCCGACCAGCCGCCGGCATAGGCCATCGTCACCGAGCCGAACAGCCAGAACCACAGGTGCACGTTCACCAGGGCCTTGCTCTTGAGCTCCAGTTTCGTCAGCATCGGCAGCAGGGCATAGACGACGGCAAAGAGCAGCGAGCCTAGCCCGGTGAGCAAAAAGGTGTGCGCGTGCAGCGCCACGACCCACTGCGTGTTGTGAAAGACGACGTTCAGCCCCAGGTTGGCCTGGATCAGGCCGGCCGCGCCGCCCATGATGAAGCCAAAGATCGAGGCTAGCACAAACTTGAGCGCGGGCGTGAACTTGACGGGGCGCGCCAGCCAGATGGTCATCAGCGCGGCAAAGATGGTCAGCCCCATCGTAAAGAACTCGCCCCAGGTGACAAATTGCCCCGACAGGAGCCGCATAAAGAGCGGCTGCACCCGGTCGCCTAGCAGGTGGTGGCTCCATACGCCCATGGAGACGAGCAGGTCCACCAGGATCACCGTCCGTACGACCGACTCGCCAAAGAGCTTGCGTCCCACCAGCAGCGGGACGAGCAGGTACCACGTGCCGGCCGCGTACATCAGCACATTCCCGTCCGCGACCATGTCTAGCCCCCACCAGAACCAGTTCTTGTAGACGACGGCGTCCACCGCCAGGGTGTTGAGCGAGCTGCCAAAGAGCGCGGCCAGGCCATAGACCAGGATCAGGACCCCGGCCGTCAGCAGCACGACCGCGTTGATTACCGTGTCGATCGAGCCGCGCGCGACGGCCACGATGAACGGCGACAGGCCGTTGTAGTCGAGGTTCGGCGCACTCTTGTCTTCCTTGCCGAGCCACTTCATCAGCCGCGAGATGCCAAAGGCTGAGCGCAGGAACTGCCCCAGCGTATAGTCCCCCGGGTTGCTGCGGCTGAGCACCGTGCTGAACAGGTTGAAGGAAAAGAGAAGGATGTTGATCATGATGATCGCCGCGCCGACGACAAAGGTGACGCTGGCGACCACCGGCACCCGATCGTAGGCCACGGGCAGCGGCCAGTAGAGGGTGTAGAGCGCGTTAAAGAGGCCGAAAAAGCCCGAGGCCCAGCAGATCATCACGCCAATGATCTGCGCCCAAAAGTTGACGGGCACCAAAGCCTTGTGGCGCACTTCTCTCTTCAGCAGGAACGGGACCAGGAAGTAAAAGGCGCCCATCACGCAGAGGTAGGCAAAGCCATAGATGCCGACCACGGGGTGGGCCGTGAGCATGGCGTAATAGAGGTCCTCCGACGTGGCCGCGGCCCCGCCGGGCCGCAGGACGCTCAGCGCTTGCTCGAACCCTTCCAGCGCCCCCGGCGCGTAGAGCTGCGTGCGCATCATGGAGCCTTCGATTCCCGCCAGGGCCAGGAACAACATGCCGACGATGGCGAAGCGGAGCGTCCATTTCTCCGCCCAGCCGAGTCCGGTGGATGGTGCGGTTGGGGCTGCTGTTGTCATGATGGCCTCCTCACGGGATCACGCGAATGGCGTCCGGCGCAAACATCTCGGAGTGGCGCGGGCCCGAGTATTCGGTCGAACGCACGTCATAGGTGCCGGCCTGGTCAAACTTCCAGGTGATGCGGTTCTCGTGGCCGGGGACGACCTGCATCTGAAAGACCATGGTGCCGTCCTTGCGGAACACCCCAAAGCCGTAGGTCACGTCGCTGGACGTGGCCACGAACTCGACATACTCGCCGACCCGGGCCTGCATCTCCGGGGAGGGGAAGCGGAAGGCATAGTCGGCGACCTCGATCGCATAGGTCGCCGTGGGGGTGGGGTTGGACCACAGCAGCCACTCCTGCCATGGCACGAGCGGCGTCAGGGTGATGATGTTGACGGCGAGGGCGACGATGATCAACACGCCGAGCCAGGTCTTTTCGCGCTTGTCCATCGTCACTCTCCTTTCTGCCGCACCTTCAGGGCGAAAAAGACCATGAAGGCGGCGACGGCGACGACAAAGGCCGTGTAGGCCCACCAGACTACGTCGGTGATGTACATGCGGACACCTCCTTGCGTGGGTGAACAGGGGAACAACCACAATGCCGGCGGCGCAATGGGTGGTCGGTGATTGGGTATCGGGCAGCGGCAGGGGGACACGGACCGCTGCCTGGACGGACCATACCTTTCCTCCTCCTTGTCAGCGGAAGCGTCGGACAGCACTACCCCGAAACAGAGATCAGCAGTCTTCCAGCTGTCAGCACCAGCGACGAGACCAGCATATAGACTGACGCCGCCTTGAAGAGGAACCAGTTGCGCCGGTCGGTTGGGGCCAGGAGCTGGAGGAGCGCCAGCGCCATCATGGCCCCGCCCATCACCAGGAGCAGGGCCAGGGCGATGGGGTGGATGCGCAGCAGCAGGCCGGCCGCGGTGAGCACGAGCACGTTGAGCAGGTTGGCCGCGGCGATCAGCAGCCGGGTGGAGTGGACGCCGTAGCGGGTGGGCCAGATTGGGATGCCGGCCGCCCGGTAGTCGGCGGCGTGGCGCAGCGCCAGGGTGAGGATGTGGGCGGGGATCCACAGGAGGACCGCGGCGGCCAGGAGGAGGCCGGGGCCGTCCAGACGGCCGATGGCCAGGACGCGGCCGGCCAGCACGGGCATCCCGCCGGCCACGCCGCCCAGGACGATGGAGAGCGGGCTGCGCCGCTTCAGCCAGGCGGTATAGATGCCCAGGTCGAAGGCAAAGCCGGCCGCCACGACGGCCCCAAAGCGCCAGTCCAGGATGCAGCAGAGAGCGAGTCCGGCCAGCGCCAGCCCGCCGCCAAAGAGCGCCGCCTCCCGGACGCGCAGGCGGCCGGCCGGGAGCGGCCGGCCGGCCGTGCGGACCATGCGGGCGTCGAGGTCGCGGTCCAGCACCATGTTCACCGCCGTGCAGCCGCTGATCGACAGAAAGAGGCCGGCCAACAGCCCCAGTCCCTCGTGGGGGGGCACGGGCCAGCCATGGCTGAGGAGGTAGCCGCACAGGCCGGTCACCAGGAGCAGCGCCGTTTGCTTGAACTTTAGCAGGGACCAGAGGTCGACCAGCCGTTGTTCCCAGGCGGCTCGGGGCAGGGCAGTGACCGTCATCGATACCTCGCCCGCTGCGCGTCCCCCGATCTCTAGTCGGGGTTCCCAGTCCACGTGAACATCGACCGCCGTGCATGCCACTTGCCGCCACGCGGCGGCCCAGCAGCCTTATTATAGAGCGGGGGCGGCGGGCCGTCTGCGACCAAAGTCGCAATTCCGGCGGGCGCGGCAGAAACCGGCGCATTTGGGCTTGACAAAATCCGCATTTGTGGTATACTACATCTACTCCCTTCCCCTAGCGCCCCTGGTGGGTGGAACACCTCCACGAGGTACCGCCCGCCAGGGGGAGTTTTTTTGAGAGGCCGGAAGCAAGATGCAGGATTCGTGCCTCTTGCCCTCTACCTCCCTCCTCCTGCCTTCTACCTCCTGCCTCTTGCTTCCTGCTTCTTGCATCCTCAGCTCCGCTCATCCGCCCTGCGGAGCAGCTCGGCGTTCCCCTCGGCCTGCTCGTCGTGATGCATGGCGACAAGCGCCGCGACCTCGGGGGGGCAGCCGGCCGCGCGGGCCAGCTCTGCCCCCCGCGCGGCGTGCCCGGCATAGAGATAAAAGGGCCGGCGCGGGTCGCCGCGGGGGCGCTCCTGCGCCAGCCGCGCCCACAGCCGCGGAACCCGCCGCGCCAGGACGATCGGGCCGCGGTAGAGGAGCGGGATACGCTCCGGGCCGGCCGATTTGCCCACGTCGTGCAGCAGGCCGGCCTGCAATAAGGCCGGATCAGTCACTCCGTTCTCGCGCAGCCAGAGGTACACCCGCAGCGCGTGCGCCCGGTCGTACGGCGCCATGCGCCGGAAAAGGGCATAGGCCGGCGGGCTGAGCCGGGCGCGCGCCGGCGCGTCGTCCGACGGGCGCGCGAGCGTGCCCAGCGCGGCTAGGAACTGCCAGAGACGGTACAGCAGCGCGCGCACCGCTCATTCCTCCGCGGCTCTTGGGGGCGGGCAAGGTCAGAGGACCTGCCCGCCCCCCGCTTCTTGGCCTATTTGAGCACGACCGGCAGATAGATCGTGTACCCGCCGCCGACGAAGTCGACCGTGACCGCGTCGGTGAAGCTGCCCGCGGCCGCGGTGATGACGGCCGTGCCGGCCAGACTGCCCGTGGTCAGCGTGGTCGTGGCCACGCCGCTCACCGTCAGCGTGGTTGTGACCACCGTGCCCAGCGTCGTCTCCCAAGTCACGACAGTGCCGTCCGAGGCGCGGCCGCCGTGCAGCCCGGGGATGGTGGCGGTGACAATGGCCGTCGCGCCCCCGACCGTCATGCTGATCGGCGCGCCGGTGATGGTGATACCAGACGGCGCGTTGTAGAGAAAGGTCCCCGTCACCCAGTCGGTGGCGGTGACGTTGGCCACGGCGGTAAAGGTGATCGTGCCTGTCCCACAGCTAAAGAACCCGCCCCCGATCACACCGTTGGCGGTGCGCTTGACGGTGGTAATCTCGCCCATGCCGAAATCGCGCATGTCGTAGGTGACCGAAACGGGCGTGTTGTCGGCGACCCAGTTCTCGTACTCGTCCAGCACCAGGCCGCGGTAGAGCACGGGGTCCACGCAGTTGGCGTAGCTAACACCGCCAGGCGGGAGAGCCCCCATCTCGATGGCTGCGGGCCCGCCCGCCTGCGGGGCCGGACGGCTGTGCGCCCAGGTTCCGTCGAACCCGGCGTAGAGCGTCTGGGTGACCGTCTCGCGGTCCACCCGCAGGCAAGAAGGGTTCAGCGGCGGGGTGCCCTGGTTTAGGGGATCCTCCACCGCGCTCCAGGTCACACCACTGTCCGTGCTCTCGGCGACATAGTTCCAGCCGCCCAGGTAGATGTGGCTGGGGACGTGCGGGTCGATGGCTAGGTAGTTGCCGCTGGAATCGCCGCCCGGCTCCCAGGGCGCGTAGCGCACGACGGCCCAGGTGTCGCCGGCGTCGGTGCTTTTATAGACCCGGTAGCCGTCCGTCGCGGCGTAGAGCACGCGCGGCTTTTGATAGTCCACGACGATGGAGCGCATCGTCGCAGTCTCGGTCAGGACCAACTCCCAGCTGTCACCGTGGTCGGTCGTGCGGTAGACGAATCCCTGGCAGGGACCGCCGCTGCAGTCCATGCCGCCGATGTAGGCGGTGGCGTCGTCCATGGGGTTGATCACCCCGGCCACCACTTCCGAAGGGGCCGAGAGGGTAAAGACGTTGGTCCAGGAGGCGCCGTGGTCCAGGCTGCGCAGGGCCACACCGTAGCCGTCCGCCCAAGCCGGATAGTCCGCGCCGACGGCATAGACGGTGCTGCTGAGCGAGGGGGCGGGGCCCAGGGCATAGATGTTTTCGCCGCCGTTGGAGCAGTCGGTGATGACAAAGGTGGGGGTAAAGACCGGGGTGAAGCTGTCGCCGCCGTCGGTACTGCGGTAGATGGTGCCCCCGCCGCAGTTGTAGCCGCCGGCATAGACCTCGCTGGGGTCGCGCACGTTGATGCCAAAGGCGCCCATGCAGCCGGGCAGCATGCCCAGGTCGCTGTACGAAGCCCAGGTCGCGCCGCCGTCGGTGCTGCGGAAGGACCCGGCGCATTCGGCCGCGACAAAGAGGCGGGCCGGGTCCGCGGGGTCGATATCCAGGTCGCGCGGCCGGGCACGGGAGGCGAGGCCGTCGTTGCGTGGCTCCCAGTTGGCCCCGCCGTCGGTGCTCTTGATGACGCCGTCGATGCCGCCCAGTCCGGCGTAGAGGGCCGCGGGCGTCGCTCCCAGGTCGATGGCGAGCGCGCGGACGCGGCCTTGCCAGCCGGCGAACTCCCAGGAGGCGCCGCCGTCGGTGCTGCGGCGCACCTGGTCCTCTGTGATAGCATAGAGCGTGGCGGGCGGCTCGGCGACGATCTGCCGGCCGGCCGAGCCGTCGGTGATCACTGCCGTCCAGGTTGCGCCGCCGTCGGCGCTCCGGTAGAGGTTGTTTTGATAGGTGCCGGCGTAGACGATTGTGGGGGTAACGGGGTGGACGGCGAACGAGGAGACGAGGTCGCCGGTGAGGGTAAACACCGGCGTCCAGTCCGTGCCGGCGTTCACGCTGCGCCAGGTGTACGACCCCAAGCCCCCGCCGACGTCGCCGTCGTGGGCGAGCAGCCAGACGGTGGGCGCCGTGGGGTTGATCAGTACGGCGTTAACCGTGGGCGAGGCGCCGGGGAGGGTGTAGGAGAATATCGCGGTCCAATCGGTCCCGGCATTCGTCGTCTGGTACAGGAGGGCCGTGTCGGGGTAATCGCCCCCGCCGGCCGCGGCGACGTTGGGAAATCCGGGATGCACGCCGATTGTCCAGATCGTTCCGTTGGAGAGCGACAGCGCCGCCGTCCAGTTGAGGCCGCCGTCGGTGCTGCAATAGATGACCGGAAGCGACCGGCCGTCGTCGCGGTTGTAGGCGCCGGCATAGACGCGGCTGCCCGTGGCGGCCAGGCTGCGGACGCTGTTCGGGACCGTGTAGACCGCCGTCCAGCTCGCCGCGCCGTCGGCGCTCTGATAGATCGTTGTGGGGTAATACCATTCGGCGTCCGGCGCCCCCTGGATGGCGGCGTAGAGGGTTTCGGAGACGGCCGGATGTACGGCCAGGGCGGTCACCTGACCGCCGCTATAGGTGGGGCCGGTGAGGGGGGTCCAGGCGAGCAGGCCCCGCGGTGCCGCCGATTCGACTTCGGGGGGCCGGTCGGCCGGCCCGCTGGGGGCGGGTTGGAAGGGCCGGCCGGCCTCGCGGGCGGCCGGGGCTTGGGGCGCGGGTGGGGATGGAGCGGCGCCGCTGCCGGCGCCCGCTACGCCGGAGAACAATACGGCGAGCAGTCCCACGATGGCTCCCAGGCGCAGGGCCTGGTGGTGCATGTCGCTTCTCATCGTCGCCTCCTTGCGTGCTGCCGTTGGGGAAAAGGTGCCGGCGGTTTTCTCCGGCTGTCGGGCAATCGTCTCAGGCGCTCCTGGCGCGGCCCGCACCTATTATAACACGGCCGCCCCGCGCTGTAAAGACCCAGTTGAAGAATGGGCCGGGTTCTGGTATACTGCGGTTATCAGTTATCGGGTATCGGGTATCGGATGTCGTTCCCTTCACCAATCACCAATCACCAATCACCAATCACCAATCACCAATCACCAATCACCAATCACCAATCACCAATCACCAATCACCAATCACCAATCACCAAT
>Ga0302251_1000433_pt1 | contig 39518 bp, 30 predicted proteins | sample AAG_RA_Gln_MG_FD_193534 | JGI IMG/M metagenome (GOLD analysis project Ga0302251, IMG submission 193534) | Enriched activated sludge microbial communities from anaerobic digester in WTTP, New Holstein, Wisconsin, United States - AAG_RA_Gln | ecosystem: Engineered > Bioreactor > Anaerobic >... | reverse complement strand
CACGGTATAGTCGCCAGCGGCGTCGTAGAGGTGCGTGGGCGATTCCAGCGTCGAGGTGATGCCGTCGCCGAAATTCCACAGGTAGGTGTCTGCCCAGGAAGAGGTGTTGGTAAAGACGGCCTCCTGTTCCAGGCAGATGGGGCTGTTGGAGGTAAAGCCGGCCGCCGGCAGCACCTCGAGAACCACCACGGCGCTAAAGGAATCGCTGGCGCAGCCGGTGGCCTCCAGCGTCACGGTGTACACGCCGGGGGCGCCATAGGTGTGCACCGGGTGCTCCAGCACCGAGGTCTCGCCGTCGCCGAAATCCCACAGGTAGGTGAGGGCGTTGGCGGACTGGTTGGTGAAGGTGACCGTGAGCAGATTGGCCGTGTAGGTAAAGGCGGCCGCGGGCGGCAGCAGCACCTGGACCGTGTTCTGGGCCGCGTCGCACCCGGCCTCGTTGCAGAGGGTGAGGGTGACGGTATAGTCGCCGGCCGCGGTGTACGTGTAGGTGATGTCGCCCGGCACAGCCGGGACGGTCGTGACCGTGCCGTCGCCCAGGTCCCACGTCAGCGTGACGGCCGGCGGCGCGCCCAGGTAGCTCTGGTTGTCCAGGTTCACCGCCTGGCCCAGGCAGACGGGCGCGTCGGTGGTGAAATAGGCCACCGGGGGCTCGCTGCAGCCGCCGAACCAGGTGAGGATGCGGTCGAGGACCTGGCGGCCGTTGGCGGCGTTGTTGTTATAGATCGGAACCCAGTCGGTGCCAAAGAAGACGGTCTGCCAGTCGCCGCCGTCCTTGTCGATGTCGAGGGCGTTGCCGCCGCTGGAGGCGCTGCGGAAGGCCACCGAGGCCCCGCTCGCGGCGTTGACGATGTCGCCATAGTCGGAGAAGCCGCTGGGGTAGGTGAGGGCGTAGGGCCCCAGGCCGCCGCCGATGGGGTCGCCGGAGACGCCGTACTTGGTGGTGGCGTTGCCCGAGTCGTTGGTGTAGGAGCCGATGCCCAGGTAGGTCTGGCCGAAGGGAGTCAGGTCCATATCGTAGAGATAGTCCTGGCTGGAGAGAAAGAGCTTGCCGCCGCCGTCCAGGTAGGTGGCCAGGTTGGTCTCGTCGCTGCTGTTGGGGCCGGCCGTGCCGCCGTAGGCGTCGCCGGAGAACCAGATGACGATGGAGTAGCCGGCCAGCTCCGCGGCGGAGGGTCCGCCGCCCCCGGCCGTGTCAAAGACGTCATAGTCATAGCCCAGGGTGTCGAGGGCGGCGGTGAAGTAGGGCGCGGTGTCGGGGGCGTCGTTGTCGTCGTCGACGAGCAGGATGCAGGGGAGCGGCGCCAGCTCAAAGTTCTCCGTCCGGTCGCCGTCCACGACGACCAGGCGCTCCGCGGGCTCGTGCTGCGGCGCCGTCACGTCAAAAAGGTATTCCCCCTCGGGCAGGGTGACGGCATAGTACCCCGTGCCCGGGTTGGTGGGGATGGGCGCCAGGGGCGTGCCCAGCACCGTGACCTCGGCGGCGAGCGGGATACCGCTGCCGGCCTCGGTGACGTAGCCGGAGACCACGTGTGTGGGGGCCAGGACGAGGCTGAAATCCTGGGTGGTGACGGTGTCGGTCACGACGACCACGCCGCTCACGGCGGCCGGCAGGTAGCTGTAGGCGCTGGCGGTAACGGCATAGGTGCCGGCCAGCAGGGTGCGCGTATAGTAGCCGCTGCCGTCCGTGGTGGTGGCAAAGGTATGGCCGAGCGTGTCCTGCATGGTCACCGTGGCGTCGGCGATCGGCGCGCCGCCGGCGGCGGCGGTGACGTGGCCGTCGATGCCGCCGAGACCGGCCGGGATGAGGCAGCCGCTCATGTGGGCAAAGGTGCCGACCGATGCCTTGACGAAATCGGTAAAGTACGGCATGTTCAGGTACTGCAGCAGGTCGCTACTGGTGTGGTAATAGGCGTTGAAATCGTCCATGTCCTCGATGCCCAGGATGGCGGTGTAGCCAAAGTCCCAGAACGAGGCGTGGTCGCTGGCCCCCGTGCCGTTAGGCACGATCTCGGGGATCAGGTCGAGGTCGTAGGCGTCCACGACGTCGGCAAAGAGCTGCGCCAGCTGCAGCGTCGGCGGAATGGAGGAGTCGGCGTGCAGGTCGATATCCGGTCCTCCCAGGTTGTCCCAGGCGATCATGTCCAGGTTGAGCACGCCGACGATATTCTCGCCCTGGTTGTAGGAGCGCTGGGCGTAGGCGTAGCTGCCGTTCAGCCCCTGCTCCTCGCCGGTCCAGGCGGCGAAACGCAGCGTGCAGCCCCACTGGTACTGGCTGAGGATGTCGGCGGCCAGCATAACGGCCACCACGCCGCTGGCGTTGTCGTCGGCGCCAGGAGCATCGCCGTAGCTGGGCATGTCGTCGATGTGGGCGCAGATGATATAGATGTCGTCGGGGTTGGTCAGGCCGGTGATCTCGCCGATCACGTTGGGGTAGGTGCTGCCGCCCCACTGGTGATACTCGACATCCATGCCCAGGCCGGCCAGGTGCTCGCCGACGAACTGGGTGGCTTTTTGGATCGGCGTGCCGCTGTTCGTGTTGCGGGTATAGATCGTGTACGGCTCGCCGCCGACGGTCACCGGCCACTCCCCGCTGAGGTCGCCGTCGTACTGATAGACCTGGGCCTGGGTGACCTGGTCCATCATGTACTGGATCGTCGGGTCCGGCGTAATGGCCTCTGGAAAGAAGTGCGCGGTGGAGGGCGGGTCGAGCGGCTTGGCATCCAGGGTGATGCGCTGCAGCTCGCCGCCGGCCAGCGCCAACCGCTCGGCGTCGGCCGGGGCCATGCGCAGCAGGGCCCAGTCGTCCCCGCCGAGGAGGAGCGTGCCGTAGGCCGACCAGGTGGGGGCCGGCCCGACCATGCGGTAGGCCAGGTAGTAGGAGGCCCCGGCGGTGTCGGGGTCCAGGATGCGGTAGGACAGCCCGGCCTGGGCCAGGGCCTGCTGGCCGGCCGGGTCGGCCCCGCTCAAGATGTGTCCGCGGATCCCGCCCCAGGGCGGCGTATAGGCCGGCAGGCCCGTGCCCCGGAAGGCGGCCAGGTCCCGATCGGAAGCGATCGTCACGTCGACGAGCGCCGTCGGCGCCTGGACCGGCGGGTGAGCCTGTACCGTGCCGACCAGGGTGAACAGTATCGCGAAAAGGGTGATGAGTGACAGTGTGCGACGCATAGAATCCTCCTGTTCTCTCGGGTGGTGATTGGTGACTGGTGACTGGTGATCGGTGATTGGCGACTGGTGATTGGTGATCGGTGATCGGTGAAGGGAACAGCGCAAGCCAAGTTGCTGGCAATGACCCGCGAAGATACCGGCAATGCCCTGCTCCAGGGCCAAAGATCGTGGCAACGATCTAGCGACAGTCCGGTCCAACTCCTCGAATACACTGACAATGGCCTAACAACCCCAAAACTACTCAAATGCCCTCACCTTTTCTGCCGCTATGGCCCAGGCTCACGGGTTGGCTTGCCCGGCAAGAGTGGCAGTGTTGGCCGCAGCGTGGGACCTGGGGTGACCGGAGGGGGATACCCGCCGCGGGGTGTAGACGGCGGCTGCGGCGGTCGCGCCGTCGGCGGCGGCGGATAGCCTCCTGGTGGCGGTGGGGGCGGCGGGCTGCTCTCCGGCGCGTGCAGCGCCAGGTTCACGTCGTCCACGAAGAAGCTGGTGGCCTGGCCGTTGTCGTCGGTCGTGGCCTGGAAGCGCAGCCCGACTTGCTGCCCGCGGTAAGGCTCCAGGCAGGCAGAAACGTCCCAGCTTTCCCGCCACCACTCTTCTCCATGGGGGCTCTGATTGTCCAGGACGCCGATCTCGGCAATCAACCGGCCCGCGCTGTCGCGTAACTCGACGGAGAATTGATCCCCGGCGCCGGCCTGGTCCGTGGTCGCGATGTACCGCCAGAAGGACAGCGTCGCCGCGGTCAAATCCGCGGGGATTGTGACCGTCTGCGAGATGTATGGTCCGATCGGCGTGAGGGTGACGACCGGGGGGGCCCGCCAGCCATAGGGCGCGTTCTGGTACCACGGCGGGTCACCAATCTCACAGATATTGTAGACTATCGAATCAAATAGTAAAGACCACGTTGGGGTGAAGTAGAGCACGTCGGACACCGTCGCGGTGAAGGGCAAGGCGGGCCAGCTGCCGCTCATGTAGGTGTCCAGCGCTCCCTGGGCGAGTTCCTGGTTCAGGGCGCCACGGAACAGGGCCAGCAATTGGGCTTCCCTCTGACGACCTGGCTCCTCGTCCGGGTAGCGCTGAAAGAAGTCGGCGCTGGTGTAAAAGTGGTAGACCGTGTCCTTCACCGTTTGTTCGCAGTCGTCAGAGTTGCTAAAGGTCTCGAACCAGTACTGCCATTCGGCCGGCGTCGGCGCCCGTCCCAGGGCTTCGGTGTGGATCTTGGCGATGAACTGTCCGGGGACGACGTACGCGATGGCCTCGGCCTGCGCTGCCGGCGCGCTGTTCTGTCCACCAGCGCCACTCAGCAGCAGACTGATGAGCAGCGCGGGGCTAGCGACCCGCAAGGGGTGGTGCGGGCTTTTGCCTGACATAGTTCCTCGTTTCGATACCTGCCGAACTCGAACGGATTGCTTCTACTCCCGCCAAAGCAGCGGCAGGTAGCTACTGTAGGGCCACGCGATTACCTGGATCTGCAGGGTGGTCACCCCCATGCTTCCGCAGTCGTTTTGGGCAGTGACCGCCAGCGCCTGGGTTCCGCTGGTCGCCCAACTGTAGGTCGCCATGGGGCCAACCGTGCCGCTATCCCAGGTGTAGGTGAGCGGCAGAGTGGCGCTGATGGGCAGCGGCGACGCATAGTAAGTCCCCTCCTGCCCGGCGTACAGGACCATCGGCCCGGTGATTGTCACCCCGGCCAGGGGCAGGCAGACCGTCACGGTCAAGACGCCGGGGGCCTGGCCGCAGGAGTTGCCCGCCGTGACGACCAGAGTCTCGGATCCCACCACCGTCCAGCTGTAGACCGCCGTGGGGCCCAGCGTGCCGTTGGCCCAGGTCAGGGTGACCGGGGGCGTGGCATCCAGAGGGCCGGCAGCGGCGCTGTAGGAACCGGCCGTCCTTACTGGGAGTCGGATCGGCCCGTCGATCGTGGCCCCGCCGACAGGCATGCATTGCCGGGAGGCGTACCGCAGGTCACCGGTGTCATAATAAGCGTGATAATAGCTGATGTGCGCTCGGCTGTCCGTGCCCAGCACGAGGGAGGTCGATGTCCCGGTTTCGCTTTCCAGCGGCTCGACCCACCAGGCCGTACCGTCATAGTGCGCATACCTTAGTTCAGTGCCGTCATAGCTCACATGGGGCCGACCGGCCGTGTCCAGGGCCAGCGAACAGCCTCCCCCGATGTATTGTCCGAACTGCCCCCAATCCACCCTCTCGATGTGCCACGTTTGGCCGTCGTAGGCCGCATAGTTCAACCACATGCCCCCTGGGGGGGCCCCAACCTGGTAGGCGATGTGCGGCTGGCCGGCGCCGTCCAGGGCCAGGGAAGTGCAGCCGCCCTCGCCCATCGCATCCACTTGCTCGAATACCCACTGGCTGTCGTCGTGGTAGGTGTACATCAGAACGAAGGAGGCCGCATAGCTGATATGAGGCCGACCAGCCGTGTCCAGGACCAGCGAAATCGCGCCCACTCCATGTCCACTCTGCATCACGGTTTGGGTAATCCAGTTCGTGCCGTCATAGGAGGCGTAGCACAGGCCCCTGCACCCGTTGTAGGCAATGTGCGGTTGACCAGCAACGTCCAGTACTAGCGAGGCGCCACTGCCGTCACCAATCGTGCCACCACCATCCACCGTGTCCGTGTACCAGGTGGTGACATCGCGCCAGGCATAACGTAACTCGAGACAGTAGTTGTAGCCCTCTTCTCCTGTGCAGTAGGCAATATGTGGCCAGCCCTGGCTGTCCAGGGCCAGTGAGGTGGCGCCGCCGCCGATATACCCAGCCCCAGGCACCGGGTCCACGAGCCAGTTGCTGCCATCGTAGTAGGCGTACTTCAGCGCCTTGTTAGTCCAGTCGAGGTAACTGATATGGGGTCGCCCTGCCGCGTCCAGGGCCAGGGAGGGGTACAAGCCTACGTCGCCGCCACTATCCACTGGCTCCACATGCCAGGCAGGGGCCAATGCTAGCGAGGCAATCCCGTCGGGCCGCGTGGGGATCATCCTTCGTCGAGCGGGCGTTACCCCAGGAAAAAACCGCCAGTCAAGAAAACCGAACGGCGGGAGTTCCCCGGCCTGGACCACCCCGGTCAGCAGGAGGACCAGGACGGCGGTTGTTTCCAGCAGGCGCAACAAGCGGTGCGGCTTCATGAGGTCTGCTCTAGCCAGGCTTCCGACAGCAGGGTACGACGAAACTCTTGTCAGTATACCATTCCGGGCGGGGAAAATCAACTTGCGTTTGACAGGAGCTCGCTGCCTCCCTTTCTGATGTATCAGATATGATGCAATTCCGGTTGGTAGCCGCGGCCACGCCGCCAACTTTGATGCATTGCCACTATCTCTGTATTCCTACATGCGGGTCCGGGGTTCCCGATCACCGATCATCGATACCCGATCACCATCCTACGGTGCCCAACTGGGCCGGGCGGTGGCGTCGACGTCTCCGCCGTTGGTCAGGCGTGCGGGGCTGCCGGCCGGCCGGGGAACGGCGCCGCTGGTGTCCAGGTCCAGCAGCCATACGTCGAACGCGCCGTTCTCGGCGGCCACGAAGGCGATCTGGGTGCCGTCCGGCGACCAGGCCGGCCCGCGGGCCGTCCCCATCTGCGTCAGGCGGACGGGCGCCCACTCGCCCTCGTACAGCGGGTTCAGCGGCGACGGCATCAGCCACAGGTCGTTCGTCTCCGGGCCCACCTGGCGCGCGGCATAGGCGATCCACAGGCCGTCGGGCGACCAGAGCGGGTCGTAGCGCTGGATCTCTTTGCTGTCCTCGCCGAGCGCGTAGACGTTGCCGGCGGCGTCCATGTAGCGCAGCTGCGCCCCGTATTCGTAGAGGTGTAGGGTAAAGGCCAGCGTCTCGCCGTCGGGCGACCAGACGGGGCTTTCGATGTGCTGGCTCAACCCCAGCCACCGTTTCATCTCCCCGCCATCGTCCGCGTGCATGATCCAGACCGCCATGAGGCTGGAGAGATAGTCGGGCGAGCTGTGCGAGACGAACGAGAGCCAGATGGCGTCGGGGGGGATCCACTGGGGTTGAAAAGCCCAGAAGGAGGTGTGGACCGCCTCGTAGGACTGCTCGGCAGCGTCCGAGCGGTTGTCGGTGATGGGGTAGGCGTTGCTGCCATCCGCATCCATCATCCAGATGTCGGAATAGTACGCGCCGCGGACGACAAAGGCGATCCGCGTGCCGTCGGGCGACCAGGCCGGTTGGGTGCAGCCGGCCTGGGTGGTGAGGCGGCGCGCCGTGGTACCCGTGCGCAGCCAGATGTGGCCGGCGCTGGTGTAGAGCAGCCGGCCGGCGATGGCCGGGCTGCTCGGGCCGGCCTCTTCCTGCTGCGGAGGCGTGGGCGTGGCGGCGGGCGTCTGGTCGGGCAGGGCCGGCTCTTCCCAGAGCCAGCAGCCCCCGTTCAACGCGCTGAGGCCGAGCAATAGGACCGCCAGCAGCAGGCGTGTTGCTCGCCGGAGGGCGTTCCCCCGGCTGGGGGGCGTGCGTTCGGCATTGCTGCCGGCAGCGTGCGCTTGATGATCCATGCGTCTCTCCAGGCTACTGACCTCTGTCCAACCGGCAGAGCATTTCCCGGGCTTGCGGGGCGAACCGCGCCCGGCCATCCGCGCAGAGGTCAATCGGGATGGCCAAAGAGCCCTGTCGGGATCGTGCGGGGGACCAGCACCCGCAGGGCTCGGGGAACCGCCCGAAAGGTCATGGGGGTTCGCCCGAGCAGGTCGCCATCGGTCTGTACATAGAGCGGCGTCGCCGAGGTCACCGTCACCTCGCGGGCCCGATAGAGCTCCACGCCGCCGGCGATCTCGGGGTGTTGGAGCAGCGCCCCGAGGGTGAACAGCGAGATATGGGGCAGCCCGCCCTTGCCGCGCAGGATGCAGATGTCGAGCAGCCCGTCGTCCACGCTGGCCTGGGGATTGACCTGGCCCAGCGCTCCGTACGTCCGCGTGTTGTTGATGACCACCAGGGTGGTCTCCCCTTCCACCTGGCGATCGTCCAGGGTGATGCGGGCGTGCTCGCCGGCAAAGTCGATCGCCATGGTGACCGACTTTAGAAAATAGTCGAGCGGCCAGGGGACCTGGCGCTCCTCGTCGGCGAGGGCCTGCACGACCGCGGCGTCGAAACCGATGCCGGCCATGAGCAAAAAGTAGTGTGTCCCGGCCAGGCCCAGGTCGGCGTACCGGATCTGCCCCTGGGCCAGGGAGCGGGCCGCGGCCAGCGGCTCCAGATCCAGGCCCTGTTCCCGCGCCCAGCCATTGCCGGACCCCAGGGGAATGACCGCCAGGGCCGTCTGGGTGTGGGCCAGCCCATTGACGACTTCGCCGATGGTCCCATCTCCGCCGACGGCCACGGCAATATCCAGACCTTCCGCGGCGGCCTGGCGGGCCAGCTCCTGCGCCTCGAGCGAGCGGTGTGTCTCGCGCAGCGAGAGCTCCCAGCCCTGGCGTACCAGGTAGCCCAGCGTTTCCTCCAGGTCGGCGAGGCGATAGCTCTGGCCGGCCGCGGGATTGAGGATGAAACGCGCCCGTGGGCAGGGGGGCAGGGCAATCGGCGACCCTTCCACCTGCCGGGCGATCTCTTCGACCACGGCGGCGATATCTCCGCTCGTATCCACCACCCGGTGCGGCCGCCGGATCGGCTCGACCTGGTCGGCGCAGGCGAGGTAGACGGCCCAGTCGCTATCCGAGCTCGCGTTGGCGCCGCGGCCGGCCCGTTCCTCGGCCAGCCGGCGCCGCACGATCTCGGGTGCGGCCGTCGTCTGGACGATGAGCAGCTGCACCCCGAGCCGCTCGGCCAGGTTGAAGTAGGGCTGGCGCTGGCGGTGCAGCAGGTTCAACGCGTCGACCATGACGCTGTGGCCGGCACCGAGGAGCTCGGCAGCGACCTCCAGGAGGGTCTGGTCGACGATGTCGCTCTCTTGGGGCGTATAGGTCGGCGGCGCAAAGAGGCGCTGGCGCGCCGGCTCGCCGGCCAGCGTGACGATGGGCAGGCGCTGCGCCAGCCGCTGTGCCATGAGGGACTTGCCGGTGCCCGGAAGGCCGCAGAGCAGGATCAGGGTGGTTGGTGTTAGCTGCCGTGTGGGTAGCTGCAGGGTCTCGCGGATCTGCTGCAGGTGAGACGGCGCGGGTTCCGTGGTCATCGCTATCCTCGTCGGCGCCCTACGATCAGCCGTACCGCGTCATTATACTCCACCTGGGGGGTGCTGGCAAATGGGCGGCGCCGCCGGACGCCAATCCCCCACCACCAACCTTGACTTTCCCGGAAAACACCGGTATAATGCAAGCAAAAGCAACGCAGAAGGAGGTCCTAATGCCGCTCTTTGGTGGTTCTGATGGGCCCAAGCTAAAGCTGTCGCGCCCGGCAATCATCCTGATGGGCGTGCTCGGGGTCCTGCTGGTCGTCGTGATCGGGCTGGCGATTCTCCTGTCCAGCAACGTCCTTGGCCGCAAAACCACGAACAAGCCCCCGGCCACGGTGGCCCAGGTCGTGGTGGCCGACCGGGGGGCGACGGTGGCGCTGGCTGCCACGGTGGAGCCGACGGCCCCGCCGGCGCAGGAAACGAGCGTGCCGACCGCGGTGCCCGCGGCAACCCGCGACAGCGGGTCCTCCGCGGCGCCGGTGGCGACCGCGATCCCCGCGCCCACGCAGGATACCGCGGCGGGCACGGGTGCTGGGACAGGCGCGGGCACCGGTGCGGGCACGGGGACGGGCGCTGGAACAGGCGCCGGGACGGGCGCTGGAACAGGCGCCGGGACGGGGACGGGCGCCGGGACGGGTGCCGGGACCGCCGGCGTCAGCGGTGGTGAGGGGGGCGGCGAGGCGGCGGCGGCTCTGCCCGGGGGCGGCAGCGGCGTGCCCTGGCTGCTCATCCCGGCGGGCGCCCTGCTTCTGGGGATCGTCGTGTGGTGGAACTGGCGCCGGGCCCGGGCCGCGGGCCGCTAGCGCTCCGCGGGTTCGATTCGGCCACCTGTCATTGCGAACCCGTGCCCAACGCGGGCGCGGAATCTCGTCGGTGAGGTGTTATGCGCTCCTGGCGACCGGTGCGGTCGTTTGGCGGTCTGATCGGCCTCCTGCTGGTCCCCATCGCCTGGCTCCTGGCGGTGGGGGCGGCCAGCAGGATTTTTCCTGTGCGCGGCGCCACCTTTTGGTTCGCCATCGCGGCGCTGGTCCTGTTTGCCGCGGGGGTCCTCTTCCTCTACTGGGGTGTGGCCTTTTTCACCATGCGCTACCTCTTTGATCGCAACGGCCTGACACTCTGCTGGGGTGGCTTCCGCCAGGTGATCCCGATGAACCGCATCGTCGCGATCCGCCGTTGGAACGAGGGCGAGGTCGTGCGGGAGCGCGGCCTGCGCTGGCCGGGCTATCACCGCGGCCGCGGCCGATCGCCGGATCTGGGGCCGGTCGAGTTCTATGCCGTGGGCAGCCGCCTGGCCCAGGTCCTGGTCTGCACGACGGAAGGGACCTTGGTCATCTCGCCGCGCGATCCCGCGGACTTTATCCAGGAGCTCGAGATCCGCCGCAACCTGGGGGTTTCCCGGCAGCTGGTGCAGGAGCGCCAATCGTGGTGGCTGCTGGGTTGGAACTTTTGGCGGGACCGCCCGATCTGGGTGCTCAGCGGCGCGGCGCTGTTGGTAAACCTGGGCCTCTTTGCCCTGCTCTGCTACTGGTACCCGGTCTTGCGCGAGTCGCGGCCCCTGTTGCCCCTGCACTATAGCGAGGTCATGGAAGAGAGCGTGGTGCGCATCATCCCCGACATCGTCGGGCCGGCCAGTGACCTCTTCAAGCTGCCGGCCTTTGGCCTCGTCCTGCTGCTGGGGGACCTGGGGCTGGGGTTACTCCTGCACCGGAAACACCGCCTGCTCCTCATCCTGCTCATGGCGGTGGCGCTGGTGGTGCAGGTGATGTTTCTGCTGGGAGCGGCGTATATCCTGTATCGCTAGGCAGCTGCAGTAGCTCCATGCGCCCCGTCACGACGAGAACCCGCACGCCCGGCTCCTGGTCCAGTTCCGGGTACTGTCCCGCGAGCCGAGCCAGGTAGTGGACGTTGTGTGCTTGCAGATAGTCGAGCAGGCCGGCCGTGTCGCGCGCGGCGACCACCGCGGTCAGCTCCGGTGTGACCAGGGCCAGGGTATCCACCACCGGGTGCCGGCCCCAATAGCCGACGGCGCCGATGTCGTGGGTGGCGATCGTCTCCTCCGGCGGGACGTTGGCGGCGATCCAGCGGCCCATCGCAACCTGGGAATCGTGGATGAGCGCGCAGGCCGGCCGGTAGAGCGCCGCCCCCACGACGAGGCCGACGATCATCATGCCGGCGCCCAGACCGAGGACCACTTTCCGCCACTGCCCGGAGAGGGGTTCGAGCCCGGCGCCGGCCGCGAGCGCGAGCGGCGGCAGGATGGGCACGAAATGCCGGGCCAGGTGCAGCACCACGGGCAGGCGCAGCGCCGCCACCCCGACGGTGACGGCGGCCCAGGCGAGGGCCGGGCCCCAGGGCCACGCCCGCTGCCGGGCCATCCGCACCACGGCGACGACGGCCAGCACGAGCACCAGCGGCCAGATGCCGGGCGCCAGCGTCTGCGCGAGGCTGCCCAGGAAGGCCAGGAGGGTTCCCGGGCTGAGCGGCCGGCCGTAATAGGCGATCTTGGCATAGACCGTCTGGGGAAGCGGCCGGCCGCCGGCGGCCCAGTTCAGCGCCACGTAGGGCACCGCCAGCGCCAGGTACCCCAGCGCCAGGAGGAGCCAGCGCCGCCAACCCATGCGGCGGCGCGGCCAGGCCGTTACGAGCGTCAGCAGCGGCGCTTCGGGCCGCAGCCAGAGCAAGAGCCCATTCAGCACACCGTCCACGAGCGCATCGCGCCCCTGCCCCCACGACCGCTGGTCCGTGCGGTAGAGGATCAAGAGGGCCACCGCCGCCACGAGGGCCGTCTCCATCCCCTGGACGGCGCTCCAGCCGATGTGCGGGGAGAGGAGCAGGCCGGCCGTCAGCAAGGGGGGCAGCGGCGGCGCGAAGCGCTTCTCCGCCCAGGACCAGGCGATCCACCCCAGGCCGGCCAGCGACAGCAGCCCGCAGGCGAGGGACCACAGGACCGGGTCGAGCCCCAGCCAGTGGGCCGGGACCATCAGCGCCGCCCACAGCGGCGCGCTGCTGCCGGTGCTCGGTTCGCCCAGGTTGAACGCGTATTGGCCGTGGAGCGCCAGGTTCCGCGCATAGACCTGGTGGGTCCAGGGATCGTCAAAGGGCAGGGTCCACTCGCCCAGTGAGAGGCGCGCCGCGAGTGGGTAGAGGGCCAAGGTGCTTAGGCTCAGGATCAGAAGGACTAGTGCTTTCTTCCAGGGTACGGTGGTCATGCGCAGCGTTCCTCAGTGGGGCTGTATGGGGCAAGGGGCACAGTCCAGGCTGTATATCTGTAGCGCGCCTTGTTTCCACAGGAGGGTGAACGGCTCGCGCGAGGTGCCGGCCGCATAGAGGGCCGCCAGCGTCGGCGTGAGCCCGCGGCCGTCCACCAGGACGATCCGGGTGACGGCGTACTGCTGGGCGGCCGCGGCCAGGACGGGCCACTCCTCGTTGGGGATGCCGACGGCCCGCCGCTCGCCGTACAGCAGTACGGCCATCGGATCGGCGGCCATGATGACCTCTTCGGGGGCGGTGTTCTCCTTCAGCCAGCCGCCGACCTCGGCCCAGGTCTGGGGGTGCGTGCGGGCCGTCTGCAGCTGGGCGCCGGCGGCGGTCAGGCCGACGAAGGCGATCAGCAGGGCGCCCAGGGCGAGAAAGGTGCCGTGAAGCAGTCGGCGGGGCAGGGCCGGCCGCCAGCGGCAGAGCCGTGCGGTGCCCTGGTGCAGGCCCAGGGCGACTCCGGCGCAGCCGGTGGGGAGAAAGGCGGCGAGGGAGCGCGACCAGGTGCCGTGCACGACGAGCAGGGGAAAGGCGGCGACGAGGGTCAGGAAGAGGACGAGCAGGTAGAGAAAGGCGGGCCCCAGGGCCGGCCGGCGGCGGAGCCCCAGGGCGATCCCGGCGAGGGGGAGCAGCCCCCAGACCTGAAAATCTCCGGCCAGGACGACCAGGCTGGCCTGGAGGGCCTCCCAGCGCAGGGCGAAGAAGGTATTCCAGCCCTGGTGCCAGAAGCCGGCCCAGTCGGCCTGGGGCTGGAGGCGAAAGAGGTGCTCATAGTCGCGGAGGGTGAGGAAGAGCGCCAGGGGGGCCGTTGTGGGCCGGCCCAAGACGATGAGATTACGGGCCGTCCAGGCGCCCCAGGGAATGAGAAAGGCGGCTGTTCCTAAAAGAATCCACTTCCACGGGATGCCCCGCCGGCCGCGGCAGGCGAAACAGAGCGTCGCCAGCCACAGGACGCCCAGGAGGAGCACGCCGTCGTTGCGGGTGACTGCCGCGAGCCCGGCCAGGAGGCCGGCGGCGGCGAGCCAGCGGGCGTCCTGGCGGCCGCGGCCCATGGCATAGAGCGCGGCGCCGCCCACTACGGCGTAGGCCGTGTAGCAGTCGGTGTCCACCCAGTGGATCGTCGCCGTCCCGGCCAGGAGCGCAAAGAGCGCGGCCAGCCCGGCCCAGGGCCAGGGGGCCCCCTCCTCGCGGGCGATGCGCAGGGCCAACAGCGGGATGAGGCCGGCCCACAGGACCTGGGCGGCCTGGGCGTGGCGAAAGGTGGTCCCCAGCAGCAGGGCCGGGGCCATGAGCATGGACGGCAGCGGCATCCACACGTCGCCGGCCGGCTGGGGCCAGGATGCCGCCGGCGCGGTGAAGCGCCACACGGCGTCGACGACCAGGCCCTTGCCCGCGGCCACGTTCCGGGCGACGAGCAGGTAGTAGGCGCTGTCGATGTCGAGCGGCCCAGGGACCTGCGCGGCCAAGAGGGCCAGCGCGAGCACGCCGATCAGGTAGGTGACCAGGTAGGGCCACCAGGGGGACCGCTGGGGAGGGGGCTGGCCTTGCGCGAGGGTCGAGGGAGGGATCATGGCGAGCATGCCTCGGCACTGGGCAGGGGAAAAGAGGCGCCATGCGGAATGCAGGGCGCCCGGATCAACGTGGTTGGCACAAGATTTCGCGCACCCGTAGGTCAAAAAGGCTGTGCGTGTTGGCCGGCTGCAGGACGAGTGCCGTGTCCGCCCCCTGGTTTGTCCCGCCGATGGCGATGACCTCCTCGTCCGTTCGCACGAGGCCGGCGTCGGCGGCCATCAGGGTGATCTCGACGGCGACCTTGGTGCCTTCACCCCAGAGCCGCAGCGTGTGGGCAATGATCTCGTCCACTTGAACGGCGCCGAGCTTTTTGCGCACGGCCCGGCCGGCTCCGCCAAAGGCGTGCGCTGCCGTGACGATCCGCACGCCGGCCTCCTCGAGCTTTTGCCGGTTCTCGGCCGTCAGCTCCTGGTCGTTCGGCGCGCGGCCCCCAAAGACGTGCGTGACCGCGACCAGGCTGTCGCCGGGAAATACGCGGGTTGCCGCGACGGCGGTCTCGCCCCGGGTCGTGGCCACCACGACTCTGCGGATGCCCAGCTCCCGGGCCCGGGCGCCGGCGATTTCCAGCACGCGGGCGGTGTTGCTCGGCCCCGGTTTGGCGAAATAGACGGTTGCGGTCGAGTGTTCCATAGACTCCTCCGGACAGTCGCTTTCATTCCCCCGGTCCGGGCAGGCTCCCCGGCAGGATCCAGGGGATCCTGTGCAGCGGCGGCACGGGGGTCAGCAGGTAGGCGTCGACATAGTGCGTGTCCCACAGCCCCTTGCCGATGTCGGCGTCGTCGTAGCAGACGTCGATGTGCAGCCCCTTGATCTTGCCGCCCGTGTCCTCGGCGGCGCCCAGCCCGTAACCGGGCACGTACATGCGGGTGTGCAGGGGAATGACGCGTGGGTCCACCGCAATGATCCCGCGGGTAGCCCGTTTGCCGGTGTAGGTGATGCCGTACTCGGGGTGGGCAGGAGACTTGCCGCACGTGGCCGGGTAGTAGTGCGTGCCCCAGACGCGCAGCTTGCGCCAGTACTCTACCTGGCCGTACGGTGTGTCCAGGGTGCGGATGACGATCTTGGTCCCATAGTAAAAGACCTGGTCCACCGGCTCGTGCAGGACCTTTTCGCCGAGAAACTGGCGAAAGGCTTCCTGGCCGTCCTCGTAGGTGATGCGGGTGACCTCGGCCCGGACGCCCTCGCGGCCGGGCTGGAGGCGAAAGTTGTCCAGCTCCAGGTCGGGATCGGCCTCCTGCCGGTGCTCATAGGCGATGGGCGTGTCGACGGTCAGGTCAAAGGTGGTGACCCGGACGACGCGCACGGCCATGCCGGGCTGCAGCGGCGTCTCCGGCGGCGGGGTGACGCGGTCCAGCGGGGTGAGGGTGAGCCCTTCTTCCCGCAGCAGCTCCTGAACGGTCTTGCTCCAGGTGCGGGGTTCATAGGTCCGCCCGTCGGCGGTCAGGCGTACGGGCATGGCGCGTTCGATGTACAGGTGCAGGTCGGCGACGAGGGGCGTGTCGAGCGGGGGAAAGACGCGGTCGGCGCGGTAGATGCGCAGGCCGGCCGCCTCCAGGGCGCCGCCCAGCGTGGGCGCGGTGGTGCGGATCTCGATGTCTGTGCCGTCGTCGTGGATGTACAGCGGCACCGCCCGGACGACCTCCACGTGCAGGGCGCGGACGGCCGGCAGCGGCGCGGCCAGGTGGCGGGTGCCCCCTTGCAGGGCCAGGAGGGTCCGCAGCGCGGCCTCGTCGGCGTAGGAGGCTTCCGGCAGCGGCATGGAGTTGACATAGACCTCGTCTTGGGGCTGCAGGACAACCCCGGCGCGGGCCAGCACCTCGAGGACGGAATGCGGCCGGCCCTGGAACTGCGCCATCCGCCCGTCGGCCTGCACCGTCACCGTCACGGCGTGCTGCACGACAATCGCCTGTCCTGGCTGCCAGGGCGCGTCGAGGGCGGGGGTGATTTCGTCGCCGGGTCCCAGGGTCAGGCCGGCCTGGGCCACCACCGCGCCGACGACACGGTGGTGGGTGCGCAGGGTCTGCGGGGCGCCGTCCACCACGATGGTGGCGGTGCGCGCGCTGGCCTCGTAGCCGCCCAGCGCCAATACCAGCGCGAGGATGCTGCCGCCCAGGACGATGAGCAGGCGCCAGGGCCAACCACGCAGCAGCGCCGCGAGCGGTTGGAGCAGGCTATAGGTTCTCCCATGCCTCTCGGCGGGGAAGGCCATACGCGATCCTTTCCCGGCAGCTTTCCGGGGTACCATCGAATTGCTACAATATATAGCATGGTTTCGCCGGGCTGTCAACCGGGCTGGATCACAGTTTGATTACCGAAAAGATGGGGCGGGCAATCTGCTTGACAGAAGCCGCCTTCCCAGGCTATAATAGGCCATCTGCCCGATGGCTGGGCTGCGGCCACAACGTTGTGGACCCCCAAGCTGGCGCACACAATCAAGGAGGTTTCCCCATGGGCTCTATCGCCCTCGTGACCGATAGCACGGCCTACCTGCCGCCCGAGGTGGTGGCGCAGTACGGGATCACCGTGGTGCCGCTGTATGTGAACTTTGGAGATGACTCGTACCGCGACGACATCGACATCACCCCGAACGAATTCTACGCCCGGCTGCCCATCGTCAACGTGATGCCCAGCACCTCGCAGCCGTCGCGTGGGGATTTCGCCGCGGTCTACCGGCGCCTGGCCGACGCGGGGGCGACGGCCATCCTCTCGGTCCACATCTCCAGCCTCCTGAGCGGGACAGTCTCCTCGGCCCTGATGGCCTGTGACGACGTCACGGACGTGCCGATCCACGTGGTGGACTCGCTCTCGACCTCGATGGGGCTGGGCTTCCTGGTGCTGGAAGCGGCCCGCCAGGCCGCGGCCGGCCGGCCGGCCGCGGACATCGCCCGCGCGCTCGAGACTGTCCGGGACCGTATCCGGATCCTCTTTGTCGTGGACACGCTCGAGTTCCTCCATCGCGGCGGGCGGATCGGCGGCGCGGCCGCCCTCTTGGGCTCGATGCTGAACCTCAAACCGCTCCTGACCCTCCGCGAAGGCCGCATCGACGCCGTCGAACGCGTGCGCACCAAGCGCCGGGCGCTGAACCGCATGCTCGAAGCCATGGTGAGCGAATTCGGCCGCACCCCCGTGCGCGCCGCTGTCATCCAGGCCGCGGCGCGCGAAGAAGCCCAGGACTTTCTCGCGCAGGTGCGCGCCCAGATGGACTGCCGGGAGACCATGCTGACCGAGTTGAGCCCGGTGATCGGGACCCATACCGGCCCTGGCACCATCGGCCTGGTCATCCTCCCGTTTGAGACGTAACTGTGGATGCCCGGTGGATGGTCGAGACCCAGATCCGCGCTCGCGGGATCGCCGACCCGGCGGTCCTGCGGGCGCTGGAGCGTGTCCCGCGCCACCGCTTTGTCCCCCCGGAATACCAACCCGATGCCTATGGCGATCATCCGCTGCCGATCGGCCACGGCCAGACCATCTCCCAGCCCTATATCGTGGCCCTGATGACGGAGCTGCTCGGCGTGGGCCCGGCCGACCGGGTGCTCGAGATCGGCACCGGCTGCGGCTACCAGACGGCCGTGCTGGCCGAGATCGCCGCCGAGGTCTATTCGGTCGAGATCATCCCCCAGCTGGCCGCGGCGGCGGAGCAGCGGCTGCACGAGCTGGGCTACCGTAACGTCCACCTCCGTCGCGGCGACGGCCACGAGGGGTGGCCCGAACACGCTCCCTATGGGGGGATCATCGTCACGGCGGCGGCGGCGGAGGTGCCGCCGCCCCTGCTCGAACAGCTCGCCGAGGGCGGCCGGCTGGCCATCCCCGTGGGGACGCGCCTGGGCGGCCAGGACCTCGTGGTGCTGGAAAAGAAGGGCGCACGGGTTGTCCGCACCAACTATGGCGGCGTGCTCTTTGTGCCGCTGGTGCGCGGACAGGGCGGGGAGCCGTAGCGAACCCCCGGCCCATGAGCGCGGCCGCGCCTGTGCAGCGAAAACTCCGCCGGGAAGCCCCGGCGCCTGCGCCGGGGGAGCAAGGGCCGGTCCCCCGGCAGCGGGCGCAGTCGCAGCCCGGCCCTTGACACCCGGAGCCTCTCCTATGCCCATCCCACTTTCCATCGCGCCCCACGTCGATTGCCTTGACACAGACCTGCTGGGGATCCCCGCCTACGGTGCTACCTATGTCGTGCGCGGGACGGACGGCGTGGCCCTGGTCGAGGTTGGCACCTCGCTGTGCGTGCCGCCCATCCTGGCCGGCCTGGAGGCGCTGGGTGTGGACCCGGCGGCGGTGACGCACATCCTGTGCACCCACGTCCACCTGGACCACGCCGGCGCGGCCGGCCACCTGTTGGCGCACCTGCCCAACGCCTGCGTCGTGATCCACTCCCGCGACCACCGCCACCTGGCGGAGCCGTCCAAGCTCGTGGCCAGCGTACAGGAGGCGGTGGGGCCGCTCTTTGCCCACTACGGCAGCGTGCGCCCGGTCGCGCCGGAGCGCCTGCGGCCGGCCGAGACGCTGTCCCTGGACCTGGGCGGCGGGGTGCGCCTGGAGGCGGTGCCCACGCCGGGCCACTCCAGGGATCACGTCGCCTACTTCCTGCCCCACGCCGGCCTCCTCTGTACCGGCGACGCCGCCGGCGTCAGCGTGCTGGGCCACACCCTGCAGCGCCCGGTGACGGCCCCGCCGGCCTTTGACCCGGCGGCGATGGCGCGTTCGGTGGAGACGATGCGCGCCCTGGCCCCGGCCGGCCTCTGCTTCACCCACTTTGGCCTCCATCCCGACCCGCCGGCCGTCTTCGACCGCCTGGCCGCGACGCTGCGGCAGTGGGACGAGTGGGTGCGCGACCGCGGGCTGGAGGCGGCCGGCCGCTCCGTCTACGAGGCCAACCTGCCCCCGCCCGGCGTCGAGCCGGCGGAGGTGTGGCGGTACATCGCCGAGATGAACCGGCGGGGCTTTTTGCAGGCCTATGCCGAGGGCAGCGGACGCTAGGATCCTCCCGTGCCCATTTGACTTTTCCGGCGGCCGGGTTTACAATAGCCCCGGGCCGTTAGCTCAGGTGGCAGAGCATCTGACTTTGTGCGCCGCGGTACGGCAGGACTGGATAGAACTTTAACAAGGTTCCGTAGGAAGGTGCAAGGATACCTACGAGTCCAACCGACTTAGCAGAAGGGGAAACCCGACTGTGAACACAGCATGTCGGTAAAGCACGGTGAGGCGAAGCTGGAGTAGCCAAGAAGCCGCTGCGAGGACTGGTTGGCATGGCGAAAGCTAGACTGCTTGAATCCCAGTATCCGGGGGCCGAAGGTGCGGCTTGCGGGAAAACCAGATGAGACCCGCAGTCCAGTGAGTACGGATGCTTATAAAAGTCGGCATCCAGAATGCACCAAACTGGACACACGCCTTAATGAAAGGTGGTAAGGATACGAACGGGACGCCTAAACCGACCTGAGACGTCCAGCTTGCACGGAACGCGGGATGACCTAACGGGCGCGAGCCCCAAGGTCACGGAGCCCCCATAGTAGTCTGAGGTAGGGAAAGCCTACCACAAGCAGCGTTGGACCCGTATTTCCGCCTACACTTGGCGATGGTACGGCAGCTGCGCGGCCAAGGGGGGCAGGTAAGCGAGGTCTCACAGGGCAACGGAGGCGGGCGGAATGCCAAGTGCTCAAGCGTACCTGGAGATCATCAGAAGTCGAGGCGCAAGGAAACTCGAACTAAGGAGGGTCTATCGAAACCTTCAAAACCGGGAACTCTTCCTGCGAGCGTATGCGAAGCTATACGCTAACGAAGGAGCCCTGACCCCAGGGACAGACCCGGAGGACACGGTAGATGGGATGTCGCTCCCAAGGATTGACAGCATACTCTCATCCTTGGAGGCGGGTACGTACCAGTGGAAGCCAGTACGGCGTGTTGATATCCCCAAGCGAAACGGCCAGAAGAGGCCGTTGGGGGTGCCAAGCTGGAGCGACAAGCTTCTTCAAGAAGTAATCCGCATGGTGCTATCCGCTTATTACGAGCCACAATTCTCGGACGCGTCCCACGGATTTAGACCAGGACGGGGCTGTCACACAGCGTTGCAGAGCATACTGTTCAAATGGAAGGGGACCAAGTGGTTCATCGAGGGCGACATCAAAGGATGCTTCGACAATATCGACCACGGCAAGTTGCTCGAGATCATCGGGCGAAGCATCCGGGATGAGCAGCTCCTCAAGCTCCTGAGAGGGATGCTGGAAGCAGGGTACCTGGAAGACTGGACCTATCAGCGGACCTACTCCGGGACCCCCCAGGGCGGAATCGTCAGCCCGCTGCTGGCCAACATATTCCTGAACGAGCTGGATACCTTCATCGAGCAGGAATTGATCCCTCAGTATACCAGGGGTGAGAGGAGGAAGGTGAACCCAGAGTACCGCCGCCTGACCGGGGCGATGGCCGAAGCCGAAAGCCGAGGTGACCTCGAACGGCGCAAGGCGCTGGAGCAGGAACGCGGGGTTACCCCGTACGGGGACCCCGAGGACCCAGAGTTCCGGCGGCTGAAATACGTTCGATATGCCGACGACTTCCTTCTGGGGTTCGTCGGGCCGAGGGCCGAAGCGGAGGAAATCAAACGGCGGATCGGGGCCTTTTTGCAGAGCATCGGATTGACGATGAGCGAGGAAAAGACCCTGATCACCGGCGCAACCACCGGGCGGGCGCGGTTCCTCGGATACGATGTGTACATGGCCAAGGGGGATAGCCGCAAGTACGATGGGCGGCGCTCCATCAACGGCCAACCAGTACTCAGCGTGCCGCAGGATGTCGTCCGAAGAAGAACCGAGCGCTACACGCGCCGAGGTCAATCCTACCACAGGACGGAGCTGCTGAACAACTCGGACTATGACATCGTGATGGCCTACAACCTGGAATTCCAGGGCCTGGTCAACTATTACACGATGGCACACGACGTAGCAGCCAAGCTGTATCGGGTAAAGCGGGTGTACCAGCAATCGCTGGTCAAGACGCTGGCAACCAAGCACAAGCGCAAGGTTCCCTGGGTCTACCGCCAGCATTACCGGAAGCAGAGCAGCGGCATCAAGGCCATAGTGGTAGAGGTCCCGCGAGAAGGTCAGGCACCTCTGGTAGCAAAGTTCGGGGCAAAACCGATCCGCTTCGACAAGCGGGCCATCATCGAGGACGAAGAGCCTCGCCTGCTGACGCACCGGAACGAGATGGTTCGCAGGCTGTTGGCCGAACGGTGTGAGCTATGTGGCTCCACGGAGGACGTTCAAGTCCACCACGTTCGCAGCCTGAAGGACCTGCAGCGCCGGTACGAAGGGCAGACGGAACCACCTCATTGGGTGGTGACGATGATCGACCTGCGGCGCAAGACCCTGGTGGTTTGTGCGCAGTGCCATCAGGAGATACACGCCGGCAGGTATGATGGTCCAAAGCTGAGATAAGGCTTACTGGAGAGCCGGATGAGGTAAAAGTCTCACGTCCGGTTCGGCGGGGGGCAGTTGGAAAAGTGCCCATTGGAGAGAAGCCGTATCCCGTGGACGCGCGCTGATACGGCAGGTAATGGGTAACTCGCTGGCTGCCTACCCAACTAATCAGAGGGTCACAGGTTCGAGTCCTGTACGGCCTATGCAGAGGCCCCGCACCAGCCCGGTGCTCGGGGCCTCTGTTGTAGGAGTCTGTCTCCCATGGTGATTACCCGCGAACTTGCCCTGCGCACCCGCGGCAACGGCCACGCCCTGGACCTCACGGCCCAGGTCGCCGAGATGGTGCGCGATTCTGGCCTGCAGTCCGGCCTGGCAACCATCTTCTGCCCGGGTTCCACGGGCGCGCTCACCACGATCGAGTATGAGGACGGCGCGCTCGCCGACCTGGGCCGGGCGTTGGAGGAAATCGCCCCGGCCGGCCGTGAGTACCGCCATCACCTGCGCTGGGGCGACGACAACGGCCACGCCCATGTGCGCGCGGCCCTGGTCGGCCCCTCCCTCACGGTGCCGTTTGTCGACGGCCGGTTGGCGTTGGGCACCTGGCAGCAAATCGTTTTCCTGGATTTCGATACCCAGCCGCGGAACCGGCGGCTGGTAGTTCAGGTGATAGGAGAATGACGATGGACAACCCTGTGCTCCAGACCCTGCTCAACCGCAAGTCGATTCGCAAGTACAAGAAGGAGATGCCTGCGGACGAGGTGATCGCCGCCGTCGTCCGGGCCGGCCAGCAGGCGCCCTTTGCCGCGCAGCTCGGCAGCGTTCTCCTCACCCGCAAGGGCAAGCTGCCCTTTGGCGCTCCCCTGCTCTTTACCATCTGCGTCGACGCGCATCGGCTGGAGCGCTTCATGGCCCGCCGCGGCTGGAAGCGCGTCGCCAATGACCTCTCCCTGCTCCTCCTTGGCATCCAGGACGCCGCGCTGATGGCCGAGAACATGGTCATCGCCGCCGAGAGCCTGGGGCTGGGCAGCGTCTTTTTGGGCGGCGCGCCCTACTACGCCGACAAGATCATTGACCAGTACAAGCTGCCGCCCAAGGTCTTTCCCCTGGTGCAGCTGGCGATGGGCTACCCGGCGGAGGACCCGCCGCCCCGGCCGCGCTTTCCCCTGGAGTTTGCCCTGTTTGAGGACCACTACCCGGAGCTCACGGACGAGATGGTCGACGGTGCGATGGCCGTGATGGATGAGGGCTACCTGGCCCAGGAGTACTACCGCCGGGCCCGTTTCAAGGTGCCGCTCGAGGGGGAGCGCAAAGAAACCTATACCTTCAAGACCTATTCGTGGACCGAGCACATGGGGCGCAAGTGGGGCCAGTGGTACCCCTCGCCGGACGATCTGCTGGAACAGTTCGCCAGGTGCGGGTTTCACCTTCCCGGCGGGGAGGATCCACATGACGCCTCTTAGCATTCAGCCGTCCTGGAACTGGGAGCGGTATCCCTGCCCGGTGTGCGGCGAGCAGGCGATCGTCTACGACGGCAGCGTCAAATGGCGCAGCGGCGACCGCCCGCCGCGCTCGTTGGCGACGAAGAAGGAGTTGGGCTTTTCGCCTCGCGCGGACTATGAGCTCGCGCACTATTTCCACTGCGCCCACTGCGGCACGCCGCTGGTCGACTTCCTGGACGATCGCTATGAGCCGCACTTTCGCGTCGAGCGGCAGAGCCCCGCGTCGTAGAGGGGTGTTGTCGTGACATCCTCCCAAGCCTAAAGGTTTGGGCTTCCCGACGCGGGAAGCAGGAGGTTAGCTTGTACCGAGTTGTCTGGCGACAACTGGCCGCGAGCCGTGAGGGGTGCCACACTCCCCTCTCTGGCGGGGCTATACCCCCCCAGCATTGCGCCACGGGCGGCGATGTTGAGCGCCCCCACGCGGTCGGCGTCCGACTGATAGCCGCACCGGGCGCAGCGAAACCAACCTTGACTCCGGCGGTTCTCGCGGGCCCAATGCCCGCAGCGGGGACAGGTCTTCGAGGTGCCTTTCGGATCAACCCACACCACGGGCACCCCCGCCAGCCGCGCCTTGTACTCGATGTAGGAGGCCAACTCGCGAAAGTTCCAGCCCGCCAGCATCCGGTTCAATTTGCGGGTGCTCTTGGTGCGGTCGCGGATGCCGGTGAGCTGCTCCAGGGCGATGGCCTTTCCTTCCCGCTGGGCCTGATTCACAATCTGCCGCGCCAGCTTGTGGTTGAGGTCGCGCATCCAGCGCCGCTCGCGGCCCTTTTCCCGCTTGACGCGGGCCAAGCGTCCCGCCGCCTGCAAGCCCCTGCGCCGCTCCGCCCACCGCTCCTTGCGCCAGCGGGCCTGCCGCCCGTCGTAGAACGTGTTGTCCGAGAGGACGGCCTGTTTGACGATGCCCAGGTCTACCCCCAACACCCCGTCCGGCAGCCGTTCCGCCAACTCGTAGACGAGCGTGACGGTCACGTACCAATCGCCATCGCGCGCTTGCCAGAACTCCATCGCTCCCTGGCGGCAGGAACCTCCGGCCAATTCAAGGAGCTTGGCCTCATGGTAGCACGACACGACCAAGGGTACGGCTATCTGGCTAAGGCCGGATGCCACGGGCAGCTTGACTACCCAGGAACCGCTCTGCAGCCGATGAATACGGTAGCAGTCCTGGCGGACGCTTACGGGCAGCAGGCGCTCGAAGCGTGGCGGGCGGGCCAGCTTATCCCGCTGCCGCTTGGTCAGGTAGGACTTGCGGGCGGTGAGCGCCTTGAGCATGGCTTCCTGCAAGGTGGCGCTGTTGAGATCGAACAACTCGCGGGCCTGCGCGTAGGTTTCGCGGTGCAGGATGGTGCGGCTGCTGGTTTGCAGCCGTTCGGCGGCCTCGCCAAACCAGGCACAGGCTTGCCGATAGGCTTCCCCGGCGGCCTGCATCTGGCGGGCCTTGCCGCGATTGGGGAGCCGCAACTTGAACTTTACCGCCACCGTTTGTTGCACGTCGCACCTCTAGACGGCGTAAATAGTAGCACAAATATGCGGCGCTGTCAAGCGCGGCTGAAGCCGCTAAAGCGGGTAAAGGGCTTATATCCCAGGGCTGAAGCACCTGGGTTTTACGCCCTCACACTATAAGGGGAGACAATGGAGTGCGGCCAACAGACGGCCGCACTCCACTGCTATTTCCGGCGCTCTTTCCATCCCGGCGCGCCTTCCATTGCACTTGCACCGCTCCCACACAGCTTCTCCACAGCTTGTCGCTATACTGTTGCCAGTTCGGCGATAGACCCGTGGAGAAGTGCAATGGACAGATTCTGTAACACGCAGGTCGAGACAATCAGCCGCCAGGCCACACCGCTGCGCCGGGCGATCGAGCGGTTCGCCCCCCTGAACCTGGACGACATGAACGCCGTCCAGCTGCTGGACCGTACCGACACCAAGTATGTGCTGCGCGAGGAGCAGGCGCTCGCCGCACTGGCCCAGCTCGGGAGCCGTTACCGGGTGCTCGAGATCGCCGGCCAGCGGCTCAACCACTACCAGACCCTCTACTTTGACACGGCCGACTGGCAGCTCTTTCGGCGCCATCACGCCGGTGTACCCACGCGCTTCAAGGTGCGCTCGCGGGCCTATGTCGACTCGCACACGTCCTTTCTAGAGGTCAAACGGAAGCATGCCGTCACCCGGCGGACGGTCAAGAACCGCCTGGGCACACCCGAGCTGGTCACCGGGCTGGACGGCAGAGCCCGGGCCTTTCTCCACGAATTCTACCCGGGCGACGCCGGCCGGCTGGAGCCCCGGCTGTGGAACTCGTTTGTCCGGGTTACCCTGGTGAGCGCAGTGCGCTGTGAGCGGCTCACCCTCGACTTGGACATCCGCTTTCGGACCACCGAGGCGGCCTCCAACCTGCACGGCCTCGTCATCGCCGAGGTCAAGCAGGAGGGGTTGTCGAGCGCGTCGGACTGGATGCACGCGATGCGCGCGCAGGGGATCCGGCCGACCGGCTTTAGCAAGTACTGTGTCGGCGTGACGCTGCTCTATCCAGAGGTCAAGAGCAACCATTTCAAGCCCAAGGTGCTCCTGATCGAGCGCCTGCTGCAGAACGGGAGGCCCCATGGCCGATATCACTAGCTTTCTGCTCAATCTCGGGTTCAACCTGCTGGTGGCGGTGGTGCTCGTCCGCCTGGTCTATTACCCGGCCACCCGCGACAAGCGCTACGTCTTTACCTTTCTCGCGTTCAACATCACGATCTACCTGGTCCTGGTCTTTATGGGCCGGGTCGTGCTGGGGCTGGGCGTGGGGTTCGGGCTCTTTGCCATCTTTTCGGTGCTGCGCTACCGCACCGACCCGATCCCAATCCGCGAAATGACCTATCTCTTTGTCACCGCCGCGCTGCCGGTGATGAACTCGGTGGCTCTCTCGGACGGCATTCAGGCGGACCTGGTGATTGCCAACGGGGTGGTGCTGCTCCTCCTGTTCGTGTTGGAAAGGGGCTGGGGCTTTCGCTTCGAGGCCTCGAAAAAGATCGTCTACGAGCGCATCGAGCTGATCACGCCCGCGAACCGGCAGCTGCTGCTAGCGGATCTGAAGGAGCGCACCGGGCTGCCGATCAAGCGGGTGGCGATCGGGCAGATCAACCTGCTGCGCGACACGGCCGATATCCAGGTGTACTATGACAGCCCGGCGGGGGATTCCTGGACCTTGCCGCAGGCCGACGGCGACGACGACCACGACAACGGCGGCCCGAACGGCAGACGCCGCGGTTAGCGGCGCGGCGCGGCCCGCTCGTCGCGGCGGCCCGGATTGCCATTCTGGCCCCCCTTGGTGGGCCTGGCGAACCAGCAGATACAGGCACGGTTGTATGGAGGTGGAATCGGAATGAAAAAGACGATTGCGTTTCTGTTGTTGGCGGCGCTGCTCCTGACGCTCGCCGCCTGTTCAGGCGGTGGGACGGATACCACGACAGTTGTCTCGACCGGCGATGCCGGCCTGGGCTCTGGGGTTACTGCCGAGACGGTTTCCGTTCAGTACGACGCGGAGGATCTGGAAGCGAGTACTGCCGTTTCCGACGTCACCTACATCGAGCTGCAGGGCCAGGCCATCACGCTCGACGGCAGCGGCGCCACGGTTGACGGCACCGTCGCCACCATCGCCGCCGCCGGCACCTACAGCATCCGCGGGACGCTGGACGACGGCCAGGTGGTGGTCGACACCCAGGATCAGGAGACGGTCCGCCTGATCCTGAACGGCGCGGACCTCACCTGTTCGACCGGCGCGCCCATCTATGTGGCCCAGGCGGAAAAGGTGGTGATTACCCTGGCCGCGGATACCGCGAACCACGTGAAAGACGGCGCTGCCTACAGCACTGGCGACGCGGAGTCGGACGGGCCCAATGCGGCGATCTATAGCCATGACGACCTGACCATCAATGGGGACGGGGCGCTCACGGTGGACGCCAACTACAACGGCATCGCCAGCAAAGACGACTGCAAGATCACGGCCGGCCGCATCACCGTGAACGCCGCGCACGACGGGATCAAGGGCAAGGACTCGCTGGCGATCAAGGACGGCACGATAATCGTCCATGCCGGCGCCGACGGGCTGCAGGCCGACAACGACGTCGACGTGGGGCAGGGGTACATCGTGGTCGAGGGCGGCATCCTCCAGATCACGGCCGGCCTGGACGGCATACAGGCCGCGTCCACCGTGACCATCAGTGGCGGCGACATCACCGTCGTGGCGGGGGGCGGCAGCGCGAACGGCGCGGCCGGCGGCGCCGCGGGCGGGTGGGAGCGGGAGGCCGTTTCCACGGACAGCGCCAAAGGGATCAAGGCCGGCCAGGACCTCACGATCACCGGCGGGACGATCCAGGTCGACGCCGCGGACGATGCCCTCCATGCCGACGTCAGCCTGACAGTCGCCGCAGGGGGCTTGACCCTCCGCTCCGGTGATGACGGCGTGCATGCGGAAACGCTGCTGACGATCGCCGGCGGCGATCTGCGCGTCGTCGAATCGTACGAGGGGCTGGAGAGCGAGACGATTGCGATCAGCGGCGGCACGATCCACGTCATGGCCGGCGACGACGGGATCAATGGCAGCAGCGGCGGGGGTGGGGACGTCGGGATGGGCGGCCGGCCGGGCTGGGGCGAGGCGGCCGGCAGCTGCTCCCTCTCCATCGCCGACGGCTATGTCTACGTGGACGCCCGGGGCGACGGGCTGGACGTCAACGGCCCCATCACGATGTCCGGCGGGGTGGTCATCGTCAACGGCCCCACCTCCGACGGCAACGGCGCCCTGGACTATAGCGGCGAGTTCCAGGTGACCGGCGGGCTCCTGGTGGCCGTCGGCAGCGCGGGCATGGCCATGGCCCCCGGCGCGTCGTCGACCCAGTACGTGGTGCTGGTGAACCTGGCCGCGCCGCAGGCCGCGGGGACGCTCGTGCACCTGGCCGCGCAGAACGGCGAGGGCGTCCTGACCCTGGCGCCCACCAAGAGCTACCAGTCGCTCGTCCTGTGTTCGCCGGAGCTGGAGAAGGGCGCCAGCTACGTGGTCTATACGGGGGGCAGCTCGAGCGGCACGGCGACCGACGGGCTGTACAGCGGTGGGACCTATACGGGCGGCACGGAGAGCGCCAGCTTCACGATTTCCGGCATCGTCACGGGGGCCGGCGCCTATGGCGGAGGGTTCCCGGGGGGCGGGGGAATGCCCCCGGGGGGCGGCCGCCCCGGCCGGCCGTGAGGATGCGAGGCGCTCCGCTCCCCATCCCTGCTCACCTGCGGCGAGCGGGGGTGGGGAGCGGGCCGTATCCTGTGCGCATCAACTGGGCGGCGAACCAGCCCCTCCTCCCCCCCCGTCGCGTCAACGCCCATGGGGCTGCAGCGGCTACCGCACCACCAGGTCCAACTGCGGTGTCCCGATGAACTCGCTCCAGCGCTCCCCTACCCGCACGTTCTCCTCCAGCCCGATGTACCCGTAGCCGGGCACGGCGACGCCCAGCTCGACGGCATAGACCTGGCCGGCCTCCAGCGGATAGTTGGGTGTCTCGCCATAGCGCTCCCAGGCCGGCCCGAGGATACCGCCCCCATCGTGGGCCCGGCGGCCCACGTGGTGCCCCGTCGCGTGCATGTACTCGGGGTAGCCGGCCTCCACGATCACCTGCCGCGCCGCGGCGTCCACCTCCTGGCCGCGCACCCCCGGCTTCATCTCGCCCACCGCCACCTGGATGGCGTGCAGCACGGTCCGAAAGGCCTGCTTCACCGCGGCCGGCGGCGTGCGCTCGTCCGGCCGGAGGAAGTAGACCATGCGCTGAATATCGGAGCAGTACCCGTCCTGCTGGACGCCAAAGTCAAAGTGCACCAGGTGGCCCCGCTCGATGCGCAGGTCGGTCGGCCCGGAGTGGCCCACGGGCGAATCCGGGCCGCTGTTGACCGCCGGACACCCGGCGGGGTTCCATGCCGGCCCGACGCCGTACTCGGCCAGCAGCTCGTGCATGAACTGGCCGACCTGCCGCTCGGTCATCCCGGGCTGCATGAAATCATAGGTGCGCTGATAGATCTTGTTGGTGGTGTCCACCGCCGCCGTGATGCGGGCCAGCTCGCCGGCCGTCTTGCGCCCGCGCAGCGCGCGGACGACGCCTTCGGCGGAGACGAGCCGTTCGGCAAAGGGCGTCCCTTCCAGGTAGCCCACCAGCGTCTGGTACATCCCGTGGCGCAGCCCATCGGCCTCGACGTCGTGGCGTGAATAGTTCAACGCGATCTGCGCGGGGTTGAGCCGCTCCAGCGCCTCCAGGAGCGCCGGCCGGATCGACTGGTCGTAGGGGACCACGGTGGAGTAGACCCCATCGCGCGCCACCGCCTCGGCGTCGAACCGCCCGACGATGGCGATGCGTTCCCCCGACCGCGTCAGGAGGAGGGCGCTCTGCCAGGTCAGGTCGCCGGGCCCAAAGATGACGGGCAGGACCGGGTCCCCGCCGGAGACGGTCTCGCGGACAAAGGTGAGCCAGAGGTCGATGCCTTGTTCCTGGAGGATGGAATGGGCCTGGGCGACTTTTTCGTGGACGAGGGACATGGGGGCCTCCTTGGGGGATTTTGGATTTACGATTGGCGATTTCCGATTGAAAACCGGTAATCGTTCACAGACCGGAAAGAATTGAACCGCAAAGGGCGCAAAGAGCGCAGAGTTTTTAATTTTTCTTTGCGTCCTTTGCGCTCTTTGCGGTTAAGAATGCCCTCCTCGTGAACGGTTACGAAAACCGAACCTGCCAACCCGGGACCTGCAACCTGCGAACCTGCGAACCTGCCAACCTGCCAACCTGCGAACCTGCAACCTGCTACTTCCTGCTCCCCAGGGGCCTCAGTAGATAAAACGGCAGTCCCACGATCAGGTTCTCGATGCTAAAGAAAAAGATGAGCGCGTCGAGGCTGAAGATTTCGGCGGTTGTCCAACCCAGGTTGAGCTGCGCGCTGCCCAGGATGGCCAGGAGGACGGCGGTGCGGGTGCCGAGGCCGGCCACGGACAGCAGGCTGCCCAGCGCCATCAGGGCCATCGTGGGGACAAAGACGGCGATGGGCAGCGTTTTGCCGATGGCCGGCAGGCACAGCCACAGCCGGTAAAAGGTGATGGCGAAAGAGCAGAGGGAGACGGCCGTGCCCAGGGCCACGTTGCGCCAGGAGAGAAAGAAGCGGTCCAGGTAGGCCCGCACGCCGTGTTCGCCGAGGGTGCGGCGGACGGCGGCGGGGACCAGGTAGCGCAGCACGCGGTCGATCAGCCAGTCGCGCCAGCGCCGGCTCAGGAGCACGCTCAAGAAGAGCCCGATGGCGGCCAGCATACCCACCAGGGTGAGCACGAGCCCGACCTTGGGCAGCACGAGCCACAGGATATAGACGCCGCTCAGCGCCAACAGCCCGATGATGAGCATGTCAAAGAGCCGGTCGATGACGGTGCTGAGGAGCGCGGCGCCCAGGTCGTGGCCGTCCTCCTTCAGATACCAGGCCTTTAAAAAGTCGCCGGCCTGGCCCGGCATGGCCGCGCCGAGAAAGATGCCCAGGAGGTAGTAGAGGGTCAGCCGTTTCCAGGGCGCATCCTGCCCCAGGTCCTTGAGGATGAGCTGCCAGCGCCAGGCTTTGAGGAGGACAAAGGGCGCCATCAGCACGATGGCCAGGAGCATCGGCGGCCAGTTGAGGTGGCGCAGCGTGTCCCAGGTGAGGGGCAGGATGTCCTGATTCCGCCAGAGGATATAGGCCAGGAGGGTCGGCCCCATGAGGCGCAGCCCCCAGCGCAGGGCCAAGCGGCCGATGGCAACCAGCCGCGCCCGCCCGCCATGTTTTGGAGTTTCCGCGTTTGGCAAATCGTTGATCAAGACAGGGCAACCTCAGATTTTGGATTGACGATTTTCGATTTGGGATTGAAAACCGAACGTGCTGCCAATGCCGAACAACCGCCGGTCACCAGTCACCGGTCACCAATCGCAAATCGCAAATCGCAAATCGCAAATCGTAAATCGTAAATCGTAAATCGTAAATCGTAAATCGTAAATCGCCTACCGTTCTTTCCCCTCGAACCGCAGCATGGCGATCTGCTCCGACACCAGGCCGATGAGAAAGACGATGACGCTCATCGTAAAGAGGAGCACCGCCGAGTTGGGGATATGCAGCCGCGCCTCGGTGGCGATCGTGTAGCCGGCCGAGAGGCAGCTGAGAAAGAAGAGCCCCACGCTGACGGGGAAGAATATCTTGAGCGGGCTAAAGAGGGTGGCGATGCGCAGGATGATGAGGATGAAGCGGGCGCCGTCGCGGAGGAGGCGGACGCCGCTCTTGCCGCCGCCGCGCCGGCCGGACTCGATCGGGACAAAGGTGACGCTGTAGCCGGCCTTGAGGAATGCCAGGGTGCTCGTCGTCGGGTACGAGTAGCCGTTGGGAAAGAGGTGCAGGAACTCGGCCATGGGCGCGCGGCGGGCGGCGCGAAAGCCGCTCGTCAGGTCGGGGATCGGCCGGCCGGTGACGTAGGTGGCCAGCCCGTTAAAGAGGCTGTTCCCGAACCGCCGCAGCCAGGAGGCCTGGGTGCCGGGGTCGCGCGCCCCGACGACCAGGTCGTACTCGGCTAGCGGCGCCAGCAGCCGGGGGATGTCCTCCGGGCGGTGCTGGCCGTCGGCGTCCATCAGCAGCACGAGGCGGCCGTGGGCGTTGCGCAGGCCCGTCTTGACGGCCGCGCCGTTGCCCTTGTTGTAGGGGTGGCGGACGACGGCGGCCCCGGAATCGCGGGCCTCGGCGGCGGTGTCGTCGGTGGAGGCGTCGTCCACGACCACGACCTCGGCGTTGGGGTACTGCGCCCGCACCTGCCGCACGACCGCACCGACGCGGCCGGCCTCGTTGTGGGCGGGCATGATGATGGTGAGGTCGGGGACGGTGTCTGGAGCAGGCGGCAAGGGGGCCTCCGTGCGCTGGGTAAGCCAGCGTGATGGGTGAAACAAAAGACCTGAATCGCGATTCGACAATCGGCAATTGCGTCCACATCCAGAATCACAACGCCAGGCGAATTGTACAACAGGGGGGCGAGGGCGTCAACTTGACGTCCCGCCGCGCGTTGCCCGCCGCGTTGACGGGCCGGCCGCGGTGTTCACACCCGCGGCCGGCCCGAACTTGCTATCCCCATGCAGGGAAAACGAATCAGTCGGTGGTGTAGTTGTCCAGCAAGATGATGCAGTCCTGGCCAACAACTGCGCCGCCGTTCCACAGCAGAGCCTGCAGGGTCAGTGTATACCCATGTCCTGGCAGCGCAATGAAGGCTCCGAGGCGAGCGTCGATGAGGCTTGGTTTGAGCAGGGCGGCGATGATCGCCTGGGCGTCCAAGTGCAGCACCAGGTCCGTGTAGCCGTCGGGACCAGCGGTGGTGCACTCGCAAGGGGCGACTGGATCGTAGACGGGGGTGGTTACATCCTCGTAGCTATATTCGAGCACGGGGACTCCCTCCAGGCGGATCGACGCCGGGTCAATCGTGGTGACGTCGAACGTGGTGGTACCCAGGATTGCCACGGGCAACACGCCCTGGTCGTGGACGTTCAGCGGGTTGGGACAGGAGGTGGGCTTGATATCCACAAAGACGGGGAGCTTGGATGGAAGGACCGTGATGTTGTCATCGACGGCGGCCTGGCCACAGGCGTTTGACACCACGAGCGTGACGTTGTAGATGCCTGCCTCAGCATAGACGTGGGCGATCGGCGAACCGGCCCCACTGGAGCCATCGCCGAACTGCCAGGCGTAATCGAACGGCGGGGTGCCAGCGGCGTTGGCAGAGAAGATAACCTCATGGCCGGCCTGCGGGTTGGCCGGCGACCAGGTAAACTCGGCGTCGTGAGGCGGATCGCAAGCAGAATCCCCTGAGCCAACGTAGAGGTAAGCCTGCCCTTCGTCCACATGGCCGCTATCGTACCAGGCGGCCCCGGCCAGCACGTCGTCGATTCCGTCGCCGTTGACGTCGCCCACGCCGTCGACGCAGTCTCCCAGGATGGCTCCCGCTTGTCCTCCGTCGACCATCCAGCCTGCCGAAGACGAGAGACCATCCGCCGACCCGTAGTAGGCGTAGACCCGACCCTCGTCGGCATAGGCATTGTCGTGCTGAAGGGCCGAGAGGATCACGTCGCCAAACCCGTCCCCGTTGACGTCCCCCGCGGTGGAGAGCACAAACCCCAACATGGCGCCCGCCTGGTCGGTCTCGGTCATCCAGTCGGGTGCGGAGGACAGGCCGGTTGGCGATCCATAGAACGCATAGACCGCGCCTTCCTTGGATTGGCCGTTGCCGTACCACTCGGCGCCGACGAGGACGTCGCTGTAACCATCGTCGTTGACATCACCGGCTGTGCCGACGCACACACCCAGATGGGCATAGGACAGATTGGCTTCAAAGGTCCAGGCGGGAGTGGACACGAGTCCAGCGGCTGAACCGTAATACAGGTAGGCCTGGCCCTCATCCGTCTGGCCGTTGTCGTAGCGGTCGGCGCCGACGATAACATCGTCGTAGCCATCGCCGTCTACATCCCCCGCCGTATTGACCGACCGCCCAAAGAACGAGTTGGACCGATTGCCCTCCGCGATCCAGTTGGGGCTGAGGGAGAGTCCCTCCGGCGAGCCGTAATAGGCATAGGCCCGCCCCTCGTCGGGCTGCCCGTTGTCATAGTAGCGGGCCCCGACCACCACGTCGGCATAGCCATCGCCGTTGACATCCCCGGCCGGTCCCAGGCGGACCCCGAACTGGGCATAGGCCTGGTCGCTCTCGGCAGTCCAATCGGGTGTGGATGAGGGGCCGGTTGCAGAGCCGTAGTACAAAAAGGCCCGGCCCTCATTGGTCTGGCCGTTGTCGCAATCGTAGGCTCCGATGAGGATATCGTCGTAGCCATCGCCGTTGACATCTCCGGCGGTACCCACCGAGACGCCAAAGTGGCATCCCGCCTGGTCGCCTTCAGCCATCCAGCTGGGGAGCGGGGAGGGTCCCGTGGGGGAACCATAGTAAACGAAGGCGGCTCCTTCGTCTGTCTGGCCATTATCGTAGTAGACGGCTCCGACGATGATGTCGGCATAGCCATCGCCGTTGACATCTCCGGCCGCTCCGAGATTGTTGCCAAACCAGGCATAGGATTGGTCGCCCTCGTCTACCCAGGCCGGTGTGGGCGAGAGGCCTGTGGGCATCGGTTGAACGGCGCCAGCGGCGAGTGTGGCCGCCGGGAATACCAAAAGCGCAAGGAACAAGAGGTGGAAAAAGACCCGATGTGTTGACATGGGATGCCTCCAATCAGAGCTCCTGTCCCTGGGGGTATTCATAGAGGAATCTTTCCAAAGTATACCATAAACCATGGGAGAAGTCAATGACTGTGATTCTGGCGTTCCCCTTTACGGGGTCTGTCGCGAGCCGCCGGCCCCTAGAACAGCCGCAGTTGCCGCGCCGGCCGCCGGCCGTCCAGGAGGACAAAGGGGGCCGCCTTTTCCGCGGGCACGCCTAGTTTGCGCAGGTCGGCCAGGTCGCGCAGGCGGCCTTTTTGGCGCGCCTCGAGCAGCCGCTCGACCAACCGCGGCCCGATGCCGGGGATGCGCAGCAGGCTCCGCCGAGAGGCGGTGTTGATCTCGAGCGGGGCTTCCGCCAGGTGCCGGCGGGCCCAGGCCAGCTTCGGGTCGGCCTCCAGGGGCAGGCGCTCCTGCGCGTCAAAGGCCAGGTCGTCCACGGAAAAGCCATAGTCGCGCAGGAGAAAAGAGGCCTGGTAGAGCCGGCGCTCGCGCTCGGGCGATTCGGGCGGGTGGTCTTCGAGGGGGGTGTCGGGGATGGGGCTAAAGGCCGAGAAGTAGGCCCGCGCCAGGCCCGCGGTGCGCATCAGGTAGACGGTGGTGCGCAGGAGCTCGCGGTCGCTCTCGCCGGCCGGCCCGACGACGAACTGGGTGGTGAGGCTGGGCCCGCTGCGGCGCACATTGCCCCAGGGGCCCGGCCGGCCGCCCAGCTCCTGCCGGATCGTCTCCACCTGCCGCAGCGGCCCGACGAGCTCCTCCAGAAAGGCCTTGCGCGGGGCCAGGTGGGCCAGCCGGTCGCCGTTGGGCGCCTCCAGGTTGATGCTGACGCGGTCGGCCAGCTCCATCGTGCGGCGGATCTGCTCCGCATCGGCGCCGGGCATGATTTTCAGGTGGAGATACCCGGTAAAGAGGTACTTTTGGCGCAGGATCTCGCCCACGGCAATGATCTGATCCTGCGTGCGCAGGGCGCCGCCCAGGATGCCGGAGGAGAGAAAGAGCCCCTGGGCCAGGCCGGCGTGGTAGAGCCGGTCAAAGGTGAGGGCCAGCTCGTCAGGGGAAAAGGTGGCGCGCCGAAAGTCGCGGCCGGCGCGCACGCCGCAGTAGAGACAGTTGCGCTCGCAGGTGTTGCTGACCATCCCCTTGAGCAGCGTCACGTGGCCGCGCGGCGTGCAGGCGTGGTGGATGCAGCCGGGGAGGTGCTGGGCGCGGCCCAGCTCCATCACGCGCCGGCCCGTGGGGGCGACCTCCTCGGTCGGTTCGTAAGCGGTCTCGCGCGAGAGCAGCTCCAGCTTGGCCAATAGATCCATAGCCCACCTGCACCGCAGCACTTGAGAACAGGCGTTCGGATGGTTCTATTCTACCACATCGCGGCGCAGAATGCAAGTGCCGTGGTGCGCCGGCTTTTGACAATTTCCCGACTATCTGGTACTATCTGGGAGGTGTGAGAGACAACAACCAAAGGAGGCATGTCATGGCACACATTCCCGAGAATCTGCGTTACGCCAAGTCCCACGAGTGGGCCCGTCTCGAGGGCGAGACCGTCGTCGTCGGCATCAGCGACTATGCCCAGAAATCGTTGGGCGACGTCGTCTACGTGGAGCTGCCCGAGATCGGCGAGTCGTACGAGGCGGGGACGCCCTTTGGCGTCGTCGAATCGGTCAAGGCGACCTCGGATATCTATGCCCCGGTGGGCGGCACCGTCCTGGAGGTCAACGAGGAGCTGGGCGGCGACCCCTCCGTGGTCAACCAGGACCCCTACGGGGCCGGCTGGATCGCCCGTTTCCAGGTGAGCGACGCGGCCGAATACCAGGCGCTGCTCGACCCCGTGGCCTATACCGCGCACGTCCAAGAGGAAGAGGCCAAGGGAGGCCACTGATGCCCTACACGCCCAACACCGCGGCCCAGCGGCAGGAGATGCTGCGGGCCATCGGGGTGGAAAAGGTCGCCGACCTCTTTGCGGACGTCCCGGCGGCGCACCGTTTCCCCACCCTCAAGCTGCCGGAACCGCTTTCCGAGCTCGAGCTGCTCGAGGAGCTGCGCGGGCTGGCCTCCTGGAACGCCGACGCGCAGGAGTATACCTCCTTTCTGGGCGCCGGGGTGTACAACCACTTTATCCCGAGCGTGGTGCCGGCGATCGTCGGGCGTTCCGAGTTCTACACGGCCTATACGCCCTACCAGCCCGAGATCAGCCAGGGGACCCTGCAGGCCATCTTTGAGTACCAGACCATGATCGCTGCGCTGACCGGGATGGAGGTGGCCAACGCCTCCCACTACGACGGCGGCACCGCCGTGGCCGAGGCCATCATCATGGCCTACAACATCGGCCGGGGCAAACGGGCGCGGGCACTCCTCTCGCCCGACGTGCACCCCGAGTACCGCGAGGTCGCGCGGACCTATTTGCAGGGAACGGGGATCGAGCTTGCGGGCGATGAGCGCCCCACGAACGACCTCGCCGCGCTCGCCGGCCGGCTGGACGGCGGCACTTGCTGCGTGGTCGTCCAGACCCCCACCTTTTTGGGCGAGGTGCTCGACCCGCAGCAGCTGCAGCAGCTGGCCGCCGCGGCGCACGCCGCCGGGGCCGTCCTGGTCGTGGCGGTGGACCCGCTCTCGCTGGGGCTCTTTGTCCCACCGGGGGAGATCGGGGCCGACATCGCGCTGGGCGAGGGGCAGGCGCTGGGCAACGCCATGAACTTTGGCGGGCCCACGCTGGGCTTTTTCGCCTGCCGCAAGGCCGAGGTGCGCCGGATGGCCGGCCGGCTGGCGGGCCAGACGGTGGACGCCGACGGCCAGCGCGGCTTTGTCCTGACCCTCTCCACCCGCGAGCAGCACATCCGCCGCGAAAAGGCCTCCAGCAACATCTGCTCCAACCAGGCGCTCAACGCCCTGGCGGCGGCCGTCTACCTGGCGGCCCTCGGCCGCTGCGGGCTGCGCCAGGTCGCCGAGATCTGCTACCACCGCGCCAACTATGCGGCCAAGCGCATCGCCAAGCTGCGCGGATTCGAGGTGCGCAGCACCCGCCCGTTCTTCAAAGAGTTCGTGGTGCGGTGCCCCATCCCGGTGGAGGAGCTCAACGAGCGGCTGCTCGAGCAGCACGCCTTTATCGGCGGGCTCGACCTCTCCCAGACCCATCCGCACCTCAAGAACAGCACGCTCCTCTGCGTGACCGAGATGACCTCGCCTTCCGAGATCGATCGCTTTGTCCAGGCGTTGGCGGAGGTGGCCCGATGAGCAGACCCCTCATTTTCGAGCTCTCTGTCCCGGGGCGGTGCGGCTGTGCGCTGCCCGCGGCCGGCGTGCCGGAGACCGCATTCCCGGCCGGATACCTCCGCGCGGATCTGCCACTGCCCGAGGTCAGCGAGGTCGACCTGGTGCGGCACTATGTGCGCCTGTCCCAGCTCAACTATGGGGTGGACATCGGCTTCTACCCGTTGGGGTCGTGCACGATGAAGTACAACCCCAAGGTCAACGAGGCGGCCGCGGCGCTGGCCGGTTTCTCCCAGACGCACCCCTATCAGCCGATCTATACGGTCCAGGGCAACATGCAGCTGCTGTGGGAGCTGCAAGAGTACCTTCGCGAGCTCAGCGGCTTTGCCGCGGTCTCCTTGCAGCCGGCCGCCGGCGCCCAGGGCGAGTTCACCGGCATCCAGATGATGCGCGCCTACCACTATGAGCGCGGCGACCGCGAACGCAACATTGTCCTCATCCCCGACTCGGCCCACGGCACCAACCCGGCCACCTCGGCGATGAGTGGGTTCCAGGTGGTCGAGGTCAAGTCCGACGCCCGCGGCAACGTCGACCTGGACGACCTGCGGGCCAAGTGCACGGAGCGCGTCGTGGGCCTGATGCTGACCAACCCCAACACGTTGGGCCTTTTTGACGAGCACGTGCTCGAGATCGCGGCCCTCGTGCACGGGTGCGGCGGCCTGCTCTATGGCGATGGCGCCAATTTCAACGCCATCATGGGCATCGTCCGGCCGGGCGACCTGGGCATCGACGTGATGCACTTTAACCTGCACAAGACCTTTTCCACGCCGCACGGCGGCGGCGGCCCCGGCGCGGGGCCGGTGGGCTGCTCCGCGGCGCTGGCGCGCTACCTTCCCGGCCCCATCGTCGAGCGCATGCGCGACGACGAGTGCCCCGGCGAAGTCAAAGGCCACCACCATACAGACGAATGCTTCTTCTTCGAGTGGCACACCCCGGCCTGCTCGATTGGGCGGGTCAAGACCTTTTACGGGCAGTTTGGCGTGCTCGTGCGGGCCTATACCTACATCCGCTCGCTGGGCGCGGCCGGCCTGCGCCAGGCGTCCGAGGATGCCGTCCTCAACGCCAACTACCTGCAGCAGCTCGTCAAAAACACCTTGCCCATCTCCCACGACCGGCGCTGCATGCACGAGTTCGTCGCCGTCGGCCGGGTCGAGGGCAGCGACGTGCGCGCGCTGGACATTGCCAAGCGGCTCATCGACTATGGCTTTCACCCGCCGACCAACTATTTTCCGCTCATCGTCCCCGAGGCGCTGATGATCGAGCCGACCGAGACCGAGAGCAAAGAGACGCTGGATGCCTTTGCCGCGGCCCTGGCCGCGATCGTCGCGGAGGCGCGGACCCACCCCGAGCTGCTGCACGAGGCCCCGCACAAGGCCCCCGTGCGCCGGATGGACGAGGTCAAGGCGGCCAAGGACCTGGTTCTGCGCTGGGAGCGGTAGGGGCAAGAGGCAAGAGGCGAGAAGTAAGGAGCGCAACATCGAGGGACGCCGGCGGTGTGTACCTGGTCCGGCGTCCCTTCCGTATGCGATTTCCTGAGGAGGTGGCCGTTCGGTGAGCAAACGACAGCTGAAACGCCAACTGAACCTGGCCCAGGTAGTGATGCTAGGCACCGCCGGAACGCTCGGGGCCGGGCTGTTCGTGCTCATTGGACATACCGCGGGGTTGGTCGGCCCGGCCACCGTGCTGGTGTTGCTGGCGGGGGGCGTGGTGACCTATAGCATCGCGCTGAACTATTGCGAGATGGCCACCGCCTATCCCGTCACCGGTGGCGCCATGACCTATGTGCGCGAGGCCTACGGCAACAACCTGCTGTCCTTTCTGGTGGGCTCGATCGACTGCCTCTCCAGCACCTTTTACCAGATTCTGCCGCCCGAATGCCCCCGTTTTCAAACGTGGGGATGAAGGGCGGCTGGTTTTCCCCTGCCCTGGGGGCGGGGGAAAACGTAGGGAAAAGGGGTGGGGGAAACCCCGCAATGTAGA